>Ga0210044_10005501_pt1 | contig 17092 bp, 13 predicted proteins | sample CryGey13umfilter_2_FD_183959 | JGI IMG/M metagenome (GOLD analysis project Ga0210044, IMG submission 183959) | Groundwater microbial communities from aquifer in Utah, USA - Crystal Geyser 4/9/14 3 um filter (SPAdes) (version 2) | ecosystem: Environmental > Aquatic > Deep subsurface >... | reverse complement strand
ATCGCGAAAGAGTGTTGCGGCAACTGGTCCAGCGTGCTGAAAAAATGGGAATGAAGCTCGTCGCCAAAGAACAGCCCGCTTAATTCCGCTTTTTACAATCAGTGGGTTGGGAGGTGTTTCTTAAGAGACAATTTTCCTGACCGCATAAAACTTCATCGAACTATCCTCTTTTAGAAGGCAATTTCATCTGAGTCAAGCGGTTCTGTAAAAACTTTCACATGGCTCGTGTCTATTTTTTTCGGGGTCTTCGCTTTCTTCGGTTCCTTATTCTCCGTACCAGGCGCACTCGAATCTACCGCTACTAACAAACCTTTTTCGACCAATTCTTCCGCGACTAGCCAACCGTCGTCCTGCACTTTATTTAACCAAACAACCGCATCATCCATTGAACCAAACGCTTGGTCGTGCTCGCCTTGGTACTTGTCTTTATCAGCAACTATTGTTGTACCGCCTGTATGTAGCACAAATATCGCCTGGTTTTTTCGCAGAGCGCGAGTTTTGTTATACGAGACGCTATTCCCACCTATACACATATATTCTTTGATATTTACATCAGCCATCCCTCAACCCCTTTATGAATAAGCCATTCAAGCGAACACTATACCAAAGGCGCAGGGCATGAGCGGGAAAGACAAGCGGAAACACCTCCCAAATCCGAAGATTGGGAGGTGCGGTGCCATTTCTGGCGGGTTGCACTGGTTGTGCCAGCACGAGCGGATTACCGCATTTTCTTTTAAATATTTCGACAGCCTCCTTTTCTTTTAAATAAAACAGCGCACCGGTCGTAGTGGTGAGCCGCGTTTGTTATGGACGTAATTATCCCTACGGTTTCCCGCATCCCTGGGCATTGCTGCTGCCCGTTTGTTTCATTGAGTCAGTGGTCGCCAAACCCCTGACAGTTGCTACATCTCCACGAAGAAGCCGCCAAGCTACTTCGTGGTACTACACCAGTACGGCTCCCGCCGTTTTTCCACACTTTGCACACAACCTCAGTCTTTCATGTTCCCACCTTTCGGTGATACGGAGTGCCACCCCGCAGGCTTTCGCCTCTGCAAGTCTTTCGGACATTGCATTTACTCATTACTCGAACCACGCTCTCACACCTTGCATATACCACAGCTCGTTATGCTGCTGCCGACCTGGAACCACCCAGACCAAATACACGATATTTCCCCAATTATTCCAACAATACTTTTTTGATACATAGACATCATCCGAATTATTCAGCCTCAATCACAGGTGCATAAAATCCCTGTTTTCAACTTCCTGAAGGCAGTAAAGTGATAAGTTTACGAACTGAATTTCGTTTCGATGATTCGCGGAGGAACTTCCCCTCCTAGCGCCAGGCCCTTACGGGCTTTTTTGTATCTCTGATGATTGCACCATAGCTCTTTCAAGTTTTTAGGTGCTTCGACGGGTTAAGCTATCAACCGCTCCTCCGTGCTTCCGGACGCAACTCCGTTCACACTCGGGTAGCCCGATGCCTCTGTCCACTTGGACATAGCACCGATGCGGATTTTTCTTCCGCATAGGCAACCTCCCCTATCAGCAGCCGTTACGCACTTTCATGCGTCCCAGCGGTCAGGCTTACACTGACTTTTTTGTTGGACAGGATGTTCAGGCATTTCCTCCTGGCATCCCTGTCTTGGTCGCACACCTCCACTCGTGACATGTCACGAAATAGAAAATATGGACTGGAACTACTGGTTTACTCCGCGTAAGCGGGATTACCCGGCAGCCCCGTCCTCGCACCGGACATGCTGCTTTCACAGCATCCGGCGCCAAGTTGTGCTACCCGTTAGCTTGGCGAGCTACAGGTTGGGTCTTGGCAGACCCGAGGCATACGCCTCTTGAGTGTGGAATCTGGTGGAGATGGCGCTCCTCTTTTCCTACTTCGAAAAGAAGGAAAAGAGGAGCGCCATCTCCGGGTGATGCGCCAACCAGAAACCAAAACTATATACCTGAGATGTTTTGCATCGCCATGTATTTTTTATTTCTAATCCACCTTCATTAGCTAAATCCGCCTCGATTATCGGAAATCCTCATATAATTCTACAATCAACGACTTATAGAACTTTTACGTCAACCAATTGTCTCTTTACTCGTTAAGCAAATATCAACCAAAGGAGACAATCATGTTCCTCGCAGCTTCCCAGATAGCAGCACAACAGTATCTATTGCGGATGATTCCGCGCGGGTACTGGTATTGGTTGAGTGGTACCTGCTCGACACCGGATGAATTAAAAAAGCGCGCAGAAAAGTACGCCGAGTTTTATGGGACAAACCTCTCGCCGTCCAAACGGGCATACCGAAAAAGTAAGGGGCTAGCCAGCGCATTGATGGTCGCTTGCCCGCTTCCGACCGAGGTCATGGAGGATGGGTATCAGTGGTTCCTTATTGCCACAGACGGCGATGGTGTCATTCGTGACAACACAAAGCTTAAGGATGCCAGGGTGAATGCTGGCCGCATAAAGTGGGGGGAAGATTATGTATTGTACGAAGCTGCCAGACCTCGTGAGCACGGTGGTGGCACGCACTGGTCGTGGTTTTTCCAACCGCAGAAACAGAAGGAACTTGATTTCTACATTGGAAAACTACTTAAACAGTCACCTGAAGAACTACCTAATTTTTTTGCCGCACAACTTAGGCGACCGATGCATTCAGGTATCCGCAGCTTTATGACCAGGCTGCATCGTCGCGCTCACCAGAATCATGTAAAGATGTATCCGAATCGAGAATGGACAGGGCGCGACCCGCTGAAACCGCTGCCGATTTTGAATAGCTACAGGAAATCTACACAATCTACTGTGTAATCTATTCTGTATTTCTTTGTGTAATTAATTGCGTAATACGTAAGGTTTGCGTAATTTATTACGTAATGGCTTGACCAATTATTTGTGCAATCAAGCTATCGGCGACGAGCGCTATGGTCAATTGAATGTGTAATCAATTGACCATTGCCATCCTGCCAAATGAAAAAGCCCCATATCGACTGACTATGGGCTTTTCGGAATGCGACCTGGATTATTTGGCCACGACTTGTATTCCATATCTTGCGCATATTGCGCCGACTACCACATGGTGGGTGCGTTCCGCAAATCTTGAGATTTCTGCATACTCCCGCAGCACCGGGTTCAGACTTGAGAATTTTTCGATGTTCTTGCCGATGTATACCACTCTATCGGGAAAACATGCCGACCCAACGTTCGGATACCCGTCTACTTTATTCAGGTAGCCGTATTCTTTTATGTAAGAAAGCAAACGCATTTGCCGATTTGCCCGGGTAAGTACTTCGGCCTTTATTGCTTCATCAAACGCCAACCCATCCATCAAGGTTGCGGTAACAAGCAAAAAATAAGAGCCATATAAATTACTCTCCAGCTCTTTTTTATATTTCCTGGCTTTTATTCTATGATTTACAGCATCAACAACATCACTTGCAAAACCACTTAGTAAGTTCGTCAAATTCATTATTGAAGTAGCGTTCATATTCTCCTTTTTAAGATAAGCAAAAAATGATGATTTGCAATCTTTCTATAAGTTTTAATTATATCAATCAGCACCCAAAATGTCAAATTTTCACCGTTATATTAAAAAAATAAGTAGCGCATATTCAGTATGTTATAGCGTATTTACTTTGACATATCCTGCCCTGTACACGCAAGGGCGCAACCATCACCAAGGCTAGAGCCACTCACTGATGCCGATGACCTTCTCAACAACACAATGCCCCTTTTTCCAGGGGCATTTTTTTATATGCTCATGCAATCCATCTCTCCTATGCAAGGCCATTTCAATCATAGAGAAAGTGAAAACATGAAAAAATTAAACGAATTGGGATTAAGGCAGCAACTGAATGAACTGACGTCTGAAGTGGATTCATTGTGCGTTATCATCCGACACACTGAAGAGGAAATCCGGGATAAATACAAAAATCGTATCCCAACATCGCGTCATCGCATCCGTACGTTTATCGAGAAGCGCATCTCTCAATTACGTACGCGCGACCAGCTTTTTCAGGAGTACTACAACTTGCACAGCAGGCTCAATATTGCGATGGACGAAGCATTTAAAATCTCATGGTCGCTGCCGTAAAGGTGAATGAATGATGCTTTAACAACCTAACAAAAGGCTTCCACATCACGTGGAAGCCTTTTACATGTGCTGACACTCAATCAGCAGAACCTTCGCCGACCCGCTCCCGCAATTCCTTGCCCACCTTGAAGTGCGGCACATACTTGGCCGGCACTTTCACTTTGTCGCCGTTCTTGGGATTTCCTTAGGGCTCATTTTAGCCAGCGCGCATATGAAGCGAGGTCAATCGGCGCAACAGTTCCGACAGACTGAAGTCTCCTCACAAGAGTAAGGAGCATAAAGAGCAATGCGGACTCAGCTGTACAGGAGGTTGTTTCTAGCTGGCCGTCCGCGCCGCGTTGCGCTTCCCATGCGCCAGCCTGTAACGCGCAACAGATATCAACAAAATGTGCATCATCCTGTCCTTCCAGAACCGAAGTCGCAGGCTTACCGAGCATTGGTGTCCAGTCGCTCGTTAGAGCCAAGAGGCCAGACAAAATGCGAACTGGCTCCTTCTTCGGTGTCACACCACGAATGTCAGTTGTCGCCACACTCGAACGGAAGAGCAAGCGTACCGAGGCGGCCTTGTCGCCTGCATATTCCAAGTGCTGTTTGTTGATGGCCTGCTTTATTTCAAGGACAGCGTAGACCGCTTCCGCAGGAACAAAGAACTGCCCGTTTCTTTCCATCAGGAGATAAGAGTACAGGCGGTCAAAGATAACGATGTCTATCGAGTCACTAGATGCGCCGCCGCTATCTATAACGGTAGCTTTCTCGACCGAGTAGCGCTCCGGCAAATGTCTTCTTAGAAGATTGCGCCAGTCTTCTTCAGAGATGCCACCCATATCACCGGCGTGCTCAACTGAGGCACGTGTGCTTGTAAGGTCAGCACTCAGTCGGCTTTGCAATCCAGCGAATAGGTCAGCGATATTAACGGGCATAATTCACCAAACAAAGTCTGAGTAATTCGGCTTGGCACGCGCCATACGCGCCGAATCGGCAATGAGCCGTTTCTGCGCTGCCGTGATGTCGTTCGACACGATGTTGTTCGTGTTGGTGGGGTCTATCAAGCGGACTGTCTGAATGTTGGCGGCCAGCCACTCGAGTGCGTATGAAAAATTGGCCGCGACGTTGCCTCGTAGTTTGTTTTTCAGCGCCTCAATCACCGCTAGTTCCAATAAGAATGAAGGGAAATCAAGTCCCGCGAGATGGCGCCAAAGTTTTATCAAACGAATCTCCTCAATGCGGCCAGAGTTAGCAACAAGGTCTATATGACTCTGCACATTAGTTTGCGTCCAGGAATCTGCACTGCGGCGATACAGTGAATGCCAGTTCTGATAGCCATCTTGAACGCGACCCGGTACAAGGTCTATGTGGTAGCCACCCACAACCACACCAACAGAAACATCTTGACCGCGGGGTGACCATCCTGCATGTGTAGAGTAGTTGATGAGGCTCTGAAAAATGTCCTTGAGGGAGCCAGGCGTGGTGCTCTTTAGTGAGATGAACAAATCCAAATCATTGGAGCAATTGTTCGCAGTGCCTTTTGCGAAGGAACCTGAGAAAGTAACTTCCCGCAGATGCTCGTCCGCCCAGCGTTGTATAACCGGATAGATGGTGTAAGTCGCGAGAGTGCGCAAGGGTGAGGCGGAATCAGTTGATACCGAATACTTTGCGAGCAGCCCGCGCAAGTAGTCATCTACCGACATGCCAAACGCCCTTCGTACAATATTTTGTTTTGCATCACTCGCCTTCCTCAAATTCACTGGTCAATACGCAACATATTAGACCAAGCATGTTCATTTAGTAACTCCACTCCTCGTGCCCCAGCGCAGAGCGGTTCAGCTCCTCGCGGTGCAGCCGCCACTGCGGCATGAATTTAGTCATCAGTTCGGCGAAGTAGTCATTGTGATTCCTTTCAAGCAGATGCACCATTTCATGCACGATGATGTACTCAAGACACTGGTGGGACTTTTTCACAAGCTCCAGGTTCAGCCAGATACGCTGCGCATCAATGTTGCACGTACCCCACTTGGTCTTCATCTGTTTTACCTGCCATTCCGCCACATTCACGCCGACAATGGGTTCCCAGTGAGTTATCAGCTGCGGAATCAGCTCTTTGAGTTGCTGACGATACCAAGTCAGCAAGACCCTTTCGCGCTGCTCTCTATCGCTGCCTTCCCGCACGTACAGGTCAAGGGCAGATTTATTCCTGATGGCGACCCGCCCTGCACCGTTGTGGTAAATCACATTCAGGCGGTAGCGGCTGCCCTGAAAGTAATGACTCTCCCCAGACATATATTCACGTGCAGACTGCCGCGCTTGGTTGGTGAATTTACTTTTCTGCCGCTTAATCCATGACAGCCTGGAGATAACTGCTAAGCGCACTGCCTCATCGCTCACGCGCAACGGTGCAGCGACGCGCACCCTGCCTACTGGTGGATAGACCGCCAGATGCAGATTCTTAATGTCCTTGCGCACGACATCCACTGTCAGCCCGCTCACCCTGATTTGGTGTGTGTCAGTAGTCACTTTGGTTCTTCACCAGCTCGAACACATCGTCGGCAAGCTTCTCGTCGTTCAGAACACGCTTGATGGCATAACGCACTTCTTTTTCTTTCACCTTATGCCCACGCCAACCATCCTTCTTGCTCGATAGCACAGCATAGTCCACCGCGAGGGCCAGGTCTTCGTCTTTCCCGAGGTTGTCATACAGGGCACGCGTGGCTCCTGTGTTCAAAGACTGGGGATAGTCAGTCCCACCGGGTTTCTGCACCTTATCTGCCAGTGTAAAAAGTTCAGAAAGGTACTGCTCATACTCCAATGCCTTTTCCCGACGCTGGATTATCAGGCTATCCAGCAGCTCGGACATTTTCTCGTAATACTTCGGATTAATGGGCTGCTCGTCGATGATGACACGGCGCAGGTTGTTCTCGATGGTCTCGGCGACGGCTTCCTGGCTATCGCATATCCCCTTGGGCAACTCCTTTAGCGCATCTACACCACGCTCGACTATCATCTGCACCAGGCTCATGTCGTCGAAGGCGGAAATCTTCTCGCTTTCTTCAGCACGGATATAGGTGTCAATCAGGTGGCGCATTGCAGGCTCGAACATCTTCATGTCGATGTAATCACCGCTCGCCATCTTGACCTCACTGCGCACTTTTTCGTAGTGGTCAACCTCCTGCTTGATTTTCTCGGTCTGTGCTGCGTTATAACCCGCCTCTGTCATTTCGCCAGCTATATCAGCATAGGCACGTATCAGCGACACAGTGAGCTTGTACAGCGTCACGCGCTTGGACTCATTATCCTTGAGCTGATTCTTATCGGCGGTATCGGTAGCACAGAAATAACGCAGATAGGCAGCCGTATCTTTGGGTGACTCAACTGGTTCGCACAGTGCCTTAATTGCCTCACGCGCTTCTTCCAGTCGCTCCCGTGCCATCTGCAAACGGTCAACCAGCAACCCCGCCACATCTTCCTTGTCATAGCCGTCCAGCGCACCCGATGTGTAGTCGTGAATGGCCGTGCCTAAGCTCTTGAACAAATCCTTGTAATCGACGATGTAGCCGTATTCCTTGTCATCGCCGTCCAGCCGGTTGACGCGGCAAATCGCCTGGAACAAACCGTGGTCGCGCATTTGCTTGTCGATGTACAGGTAGGTAGCAGAAGGGGCATCAAAACCCGTCAGCAGCTTGTCCACCACGATGAGCAACTTCATCTGACCGGGTTGCTCGATGAATTTTTTCTTCACCGCTTTCTCGAAATCCTCAGCGGCCTGGTCGCCCAGCATCCGGTTGTATATCTCGTACTTCCTCAGCCGCTCGGTCAGCCCTTCGCCGGTTTCTTCGCCCTTGATGTCAGACGGTGATGGCGCATACGAGGTGACAATCGCGCACTTGCCAGCCAGTTCCGATTGCTCAAACAACTCGTAGCACTTGCACGCCTCATATATGCTGCTCGTTACCAGCATGGCATTGCCGCGACCGCTTTGCAGACGGTCTTTGGTTTCCATATCCATCAAGATGTCGGCGACGATTTTCTCCAGGCGGGATTTGGAGCTGAGCACCTTCTGCATGCTGCCCCATTTTTTCTTGAGCTGTGCCAGGGCAACGTCGTTCAGCCCACGTGTCTTGGAATCAAACCACTGGTCGATTTTTGCTGGTGACGTGATGCTCTGGTCGATGTCCCGTGCCTCATAGCGCAAATCCAACACCACCTTGTCGCGCACCGCTTCATCGAATTTGTAGGTGTGGATGTACTTGCCAAAAATCTCGATGCTCTTCTGTTTGTCAGCTTTGAGCAACGGCGTACCCGTGAAACCGATGAACAGCGCGTTCGGCAAAATCGCTTTCATCGCCTTGTGCAGTTCACCGCTCTGGGTGCGGTGGCACTCGTCCACAAACACATAGATGTCGCCACGGGCTTTGAAGTCGGCAGGCAGGTTGCGTTTCATCTCTTCGATGAATTCCGCAATGTCTCCCACCTGCTCGTCATCTTCCTTGCCCACGAATTTGTGGATGAGTGAAGCAATCAGCCACGGCGTGGTCGCGTTGAGCTTGCTGATGAGGTCAGCCCCGCTCTGGGTGCGGTAGATGTCCTCATCCACACCTTTGAACACCGTCTCGATTTGCTGGTCTAGCTCGGTGCGGTCAGTAATCACCACCACCCGTGCATCCTTGACGTTTTCGCGCAGCCACTTCGCCAGCCACACCATCGTCAGGCTCTTGCCGCTGCCTTGTGTGTGCCAGATGATGCCGCCCTCGCGGCGTCTCACATGGTCTTGCGCTGCCTTCACGCCGAAGTATTGATTGTGGCGGCAGAGCTTTTTCACGCCCGCATCAAACACGATGAAGTCATGGATGTTTTCGAGGAAGTGCGTCTTATCGCAAAGCTGGGTCAGGTGTCGGTCGAGCAAGTTCTCGATGCTGCTGTCTTGCTTCCACGTCAGGTAGTATTTTTCCTTGGTCTCTACAGTGCCGTAGCGCACGCCTTCTGTATCGTTGCCCGCCATCAGTAACTGCATGGTGGTGAAGAAGGGTTGGATGAATATCTTCTTCTGGTTGTCCAGATTCTGGCGTATGCCCTCAGACACCGACACGGTGGAACGCTTCAACTCAAGCACCCCGAGTGCGATGCCGTTCACATACAGCACCACATCGGGGCGTTTGGTATTGGCTTTAGCATCTGCCCCTTTGACGGTTACCTCTTCGGCAATGCCGAAGTGGTTATTGAGCGGGTTCTTCCAGTCTATCAGCCACACCGTTTGCGTGTTCTCGCCGATGTCCGCCTTGACCTTCACGCCGTAGCGCAACAACTCATACACCGCCTTGTTGCAGTCATACAGGCTTTTGGTCTGGTCGCCTGCCACCTTGTTGAGCTGGTGCAGCGCCTTGGTGATGAGCGCATCGTCATAGCCCTGCTTCTTGAGGAACTGCCGTGCCAGCGCATCGTCGATGTTGCGAGTGCCTACACGGTCGCTCCAGTTGCCCAGGTAGTCGTAGCCCAGCGTTTCTCGGAACAACTTGACCACACGCTGCTGGGTGGCACGCTCTATTTGTCCGACAGTGCTCATACTAGTCGTATCCTTCCAGTCAGTAGCTCCTGCATCATGCCTTGCTTGAGGGCGCGGGTTTTGTCGCGTTGTTGCTCAAGGGCGGCAAGGTCGAAATCCATATCGGAGAGCACGGTGGCGATGGCGGTTTGCTCTTCAACTGGAGGTACTTGAACCGTCATGCTCTTGAACTTTCCTTGTGAAATTACATAGCGTGTACCGCTGCCGTCACATAGCATTTCAGCTTGGTCAAGAAATGCCCGTGTTTTAAACGCATAGGTGCGGAATCTCAAATTCCAATCATCCCGCAAACGAAGTCTGGTGACGTGGTAGCTATATGTTGCATCTGGAATATCTTCCATCGCAACAGCAGATTTACCTATGTCATCGCGCGTCTCCGAAGATGGAGTAAAGAATATGTCGCCTTCCTTTACCGCGCAGCGTTTTAGCTGATGTTGTGGCGCAGTAACCCAATGATTTAAGTCATCCGAATAAATAAAGTCTTTTCGATAGACATCAAGATAATTGACAAGGCGCACAGGCGTTTCACCTGCACGCATTTTCTTATCCACACCGGCACTTGAGATGTCTCCAATTTCACTCAAACACTTTACCTCCCACTCCCCACTAAACCCCGGCAGGCGTTGCTTGCCCGTGAGAAGCTGCTGCATGGCGGCTTGCTTGATGTCGCGCTTCTTGGCGATGAGCTTGTCCTGTGCGTCAAGCAACGCATCCACATCGGTTAGCGCGGTGGCGATGGCGCGTTGTTCGGCTTCACTGGGTAGAGGAATAGAAAGCTGACGAAGTGTTCCTAGAGATATGAATTTCTGAATACCCCCATCCAAGTTGCCTGCCAAATACCGCTGAAAATTGGCTGAATTGATAAGCTGAATAAGGAAATCAGGTACAGCTTTCTTCGGCTTTATGAGCGCAACATTTTTGATGCAAAAGCTTGGCTCGCAATCCACTAGGACAGCACTTCCGATAGTGCCAATCATTGACATCAAGATGTCGAGTCTGTCCACCTTGGAGCGTCTATCAAAATCAATGGCATCATCCACTGATATGTAGCTTACGTTTTCTAAATCGAGATGCCCATCAACAATGTTCTTTGACGTAATGAACGGCACGCCATGTTTAAAAAATCGTGGCGATTCGTGAGTCCCGTCACGAACATCGCAAATAAAGCCAAGACTCTGAATACCCCAATCCGCTGGAATTACCCCCACTTCGGTCTGCTTGTAGCCGTCTTTCAATTGAGAGTTGACAGTTGGAAGTTGAGAATGCTGGTCGTTGTTCATTTTCCATTCTCCATTATCAACTTTCCATTATTCACCCCATTATCCATTTCGCCGTCAGGCGATGAACCGCTCAGCAATTTATCAAAGTCCGATTCAAACAAGCGGTCTTGCACGATGCGGTATTGCTCAAACTCGCTTTCGGCATGAGCCTTGGCAATTTCGGCGGTAATTTTGCCCGCGTCCTGCAAGATGCAGCGCTCATCAAATTCCAAAAAACTGTCCAGGCGTTTTGCCCAGTCTTCCATGGTCATCGGGATGTTGCGCTTGGCGCGTTCCTCGGCTAAATCCAGATAGGCATTGACGATATGACCTAACGACTCCAACTCGATTTGCGTCAAATAATTTTTGGCGACCACGACATCGGTTTTGATAATTTTGCCTTCTGGAGCATTGGCCCAGCTGGTTAAGCCCATGTGCGGTTGCTGCTTATCAGCGCGTTCAACTATCAGTTCGGCGGCGGTGTGTCCGTGGATAGCATAGTGCAGCTTGTTTTGCACCTTGGCAAAGAAGGCTTTGGTTGTAACTGCGTCCTTGTTGTAATCAAGGCTGGTGGCATAAATATCGGTAATCTTCTGGTAGAACTTACGCTCGCTGAGGCGAATTTCCCTGATTTCAGCCAGCAGTTGTTCAAAGTAGTCCTCACCCAAATAGCTGCCGTTTTCCAGCCGCTTCTTGTCCAGCACAAAACCTTTGATAGCAAACTGCTTGAGTACCTGAGTGGCCCACTGGCGGAATTGAGTGGCGCGTTTGGAATTGACGCGGTAGCCGATGGCAATAATCATGTCCAGATTATAAAAATCCACCGTGCGACGTACTGACCTTGTGCCTTCTTGTTGAACTACTTCCATTTTGGAAGTAGTTGCCTCGGTCAGTTCGGATTCCGCCAAGATGTTGGCAATGTGCTTGATAATTGCAGGCACTTCAACACCAAACAATTGCGCCATCATTTTTTGCGTGAGCCAGACCGTTTCACCTTCAACACGCACTTCGATACTGTCTTCACCCGCCTGGCTGGTGAACATCAAAAACTCGGCTGTGGAGTTGCGGATGAGTTTAGTCATAGCTGGAACCCCATCTGTTTCAGGTGTGCTTCGACCTTGGCGTTCAGTGCTGCCACATCGGCGGCTAGTTGCGGCAACGGTTCGGCGTAGCGTTCCACGAGTTGTTTGATACGCCCGGTCAGGGCTTGCGATACGCGGTCTAGCTCGGTCTGCACATCGGCAGCCAGCGTGGTTAGCCACTTGTCATCCACCACCAAAATTTTGATATTATCGGCACTGAGCTTGGCATATTGCGCAGCAACCTTCGCGTCCAGTTGCTTTTGCGCATCTTTTACCTTCTTGCTGGCGGCGGATTCCTGCTCGATGAGGGCGAGGTATGCATTGAGCAACTTGCGTTCATCCGCAGCATCCGTGTCGTGTTTGATGTCCTTGATGCGTGCGGCAACGGTGGCCTTGGTCAGCTTACCCTTGTCATTCTTGGCGTCAGACAGCAAGCCTTCTTCACCGCCGTGTTCCTCATCCAACTCTTCCAACTGGCGGCTGATGGCATCGCGTCCGGCTTCCAGTTGTTCAATCGCATCGCGCTCGGCGGCGAAGTAACGGGCGATGATGAGCTGGGGCGGTATCAGTCCATTACTGGCATCGTTACCCGCTTGCCAGCCGTCTGCCTCAAGCAAGTACACATCGTCCTGCATGATGTCTGACCAGTAACTCATCAGGTGCTGGTACACGTCGTATGGGTCGATGAGCTTCACTTGCGAGAAGGTTTGCAGCAAGTCCTCGGACAGCAGTTCGATAAGATGCTTGGGGTGGGTGTCTTGGCTGATGCCTTTTAGCTGTGCAGTGTTGTTCTTCTTCCAGCTCTGGAACAGGTCGCTGACGGATTGCGTGTAGCTGACAAATTCGGGGTGAGTGAAGATGTTGGGCTTCACTTGTGCCGCTGCTACTTTCATTTGGCTGTAACCAGCTCCCTTGACGAACAGTTGCTTTTGCAATGTGGGGAACACTTCCCAATATCCAGACATGCCTTCGATGTCTACGTTGGGGATACCGCCCTTCAGGTGTGCAGCGATGTCTTGCAGGTCTTCCGTCTCGGAGCTATCTATGTAGCGCGGGATATTCAGGTTGTAGTCGTTGGATTCGATTTCCGCCACGCTGACCATGCGTGAAAACTTGGGTACCTCAAGCTGCTTGTTGAACACGTCCACGATTTTGTGGATGTCCTGATGACGCAGGCGGTTCTTGTTGCCGTCTTTGACATAACCCTTGCTGGCATCAATCATAAACAACCCGGTGCGACCTGCTGCGTTTTCCTTATCGAGTACGACGATGCAAGCAGGGATGCCCGTGCCATAGAACAGGTTGGCAGGCAGCCCGATGATGCCCTTGATGTAGCCACGGCGAATGATGTTGCGGCGAATACCACCCTCAGCTCCACCCCGGAACAGCACACCATGCGGCAGAATCACCGCGCCTTTGCCAGTGCTCTTGAGCGAACGAATGATGTGTAGCAGGAAGGCGTAGTCGCCATTCTTGGGTGGTGGAATACCATCGGCGAAACGCTCATACAGGTCGTTGGCTGGGTCGAAGCCGTTGCTCCACGCCTTGGTGGAAAACGGCGGATTGGCGACTGCGAAGTCGAATGTTTTAAGGTTGCCGTCCCTATCCTTGAAATGAGGGCTGGATAGAGTGTTGTCCTGCCAGATTTCCGCAGTCGGATTGTCGTGCAGAATCATGTTCATCTTGGCTAACGCGGCCGTGGCGTTGTCCATTTCCTGCCCGTAGATGGTGACACCCGTTTTGGACTCGTCCGCCGCCTTCAATAGCAGTGAGCCGGAACCACAGGCCGGGTCATATATGGTCTGGCTCTGGCTGGTTGTGGCATTGATGCCGATGACCTTTGCCATGATGCGTGAGACTTCCGCCGGGGTGTAGAACTGCCCCTTACTCTTGCCGGACTCGGTCGCAAAGTGGCGCATCAGGTATTCGTAGGCATCACCCAGAATATCGTCGCCTTCTGCGCGGTTGTTGCTGAAATTCAGTCCAGGGGAATCGAAGATGCTGACCAGATTGGACAGGCGGTCTTGCATCTCCTTGCCCTTGCCCAGCTTGTCGGCATCGTTAAAGTCGGCAACGTCAATCACACCCTTGAGGTCATTGGCTTCGGCGAGACGAGCGATAATCTTGTTTATCTTGTCGCCGATTTCCTTATCGCCTTTAAGCGCCAGCATATCCTTGAAGCTGCCGCCTTCGGGAACCTCAATCAGCGCATCTGGCTGACCGGCATACTTGTCCGACACATATTTGACGAACAGCAGTACCAGCACGTAGTCCTTGTACTGGCTGGCATCCATGCCCCCACGGAGTTCATCGCAGCCTTTCCAGAGGGAGCTATAGAGTTCGGATTTCTTGATTGCCATTCGTTTAATGTCCCTGGTTGGATGCGGCGAACTTACTGGTCAGCAATGAGTTTCATTGTAATAGCCAAAGCGCGACGTATGATTATGCCGTTTAACATCAGCGCTGTCATGATATTGGCATCATGGCGTGTCCTGTATATTTCATTCGCTCGACTTTTCTTCTTTTCCCGCTATCGCGTGAAAAGCGGAAACCCTGGCTGGCCCATAATAAGTTGCCGATTTTATCCAGTTACAAGCAACCTGGAACTCCCGCCTCGCCAAGGCTCGTTGAGCCGGGCGCCTTCCTCGGCGCAAGCGCCGATTCCTTGCGTCCGGACAGTCATATGGCTTTTCTTGTGTTTAAATCTTCAAAGCATGGCAGGACAAAAGGCAACGGCATGCGCTCGTTGGCGCACAAAATCCAAACCCTACCATACGCCCACTTTTGATGTTCTGCGCTACCTACAGGGGCAAGAGTGGGGATAGTTAAGGGGAGAGGGAGCCGCGAATGAGGCACCCTTTCCCCTTGACAAGGGTGCAGGGGGATTATCCCCCTGCCCTGGCGGAGCCGGTCTTGCCTTTAGCTTTGAAAGTGAGACAGGTTTGAGGCAGGTTTTTTAGACATACTTGCCTCACCTGTAGGGTGCGTATTTATTGGGTTTAGGCTTGGGGAATAGGGGTGAGGCAAGTTTTTTAATGAAATTGTATATAGGGGGGCGCGGGTTTGTGCGTATGCGTGTGAGGTTATATAGGGGGTTTGTTTCAAAATCGTGCCTCACTGTTCTTTTTTGGTGGAGAGTGTGGTGGTCATTGGGCTGTGGGTGAGGCAGACACTTAAAGAAAGTCTGCCTCAAACCTGTCTTAATACCCGCCACTTGCGCGTCTGTATTCCATTTCCCCATAGTGATCATCCACATCAGACAAGTTTGATACCGAGACGTTTATCGACCGAACTTGTTTCCCTCCTTTACGCGGCTTCGAGTGGGCAAGATTAGGGAGAGCGACGGCAAGTCGCTTCCAGAAATTTGTCGAGTTAACCGACTTCATTCCGTTTTCTAAGCACCATTTGGAATAATGGCGATAAACTGACGATTCAGCATTGGTTGTTGCAGAAATCGCAACATCTTGGCCTTCAATCCAACTTAAAACGCTGTTCGAGTCAGTTTTTACCGCATCCGCAAACTTCTGCATCTGCATAGGTAAAACTGGGAATTCACCGCGCTTCAATAGCCTCTGCAGTCCCACTAATGCCCAGTTCAGCACACCTGACAGCTCTGTCTCGATAATGGTTTCCGCTAACATCGGCTGTTTTTTTGCTGGCTTAACGTGGAAAGGAAAAATCAACCAACGCCGCCAGAACCCGGATGTGTAATCAGAAATCACAGGCAAGTTGTTCCCATTCACAATCCATTTTGCGGTTGGCGCAAAGGTGATTGCGTCGCGATTTTTGACATCTGAGTTTATCGTGTCGCCCGATATACAAGACTTAAGCTTTTGCTCGTGAATCCTTCCCTGGGGGGTTTCATCTACATAGACCAAACTTGCGCCCGGTAGCTTGGCAAGGTTGAATCGGTCAAGCTCGTCGAGTGAAAGAGCGACGCACTGCCTGTGCAGCGACTGCATGATGACTCCAAAAGTCCCCTTGCCCGTTCCCCCTTCGCCAATCAGCCATGCCGCAATCTCATGCCGCGTATCACTTAATAGGGTGTATCCGGCATACTCCTGTAGAAACGCTCGCACATCGGCATCTGGTAGCGCTTCGGTCAAGAAAGCATCGAAGCGAGGGCATGGCGAAAGCGGCTCATACTTACAGTTAATCACGTAAGTCAGCCCGTCTTCCCGTCGCGAATCACGCAGTTTCGTGAATCCGCCATCGATTTCGACACTGCCGTTTAGTGTCGGTATGATTGGCGTAGGAAAACCTCCTGAGTGTAAGCGCTCTGGCATTTCTTTGAGGTAAAGAGCAGCTGTTGCAACAGCACTTTTTGCCAACTTTTCATTGGTTCGGTCGGGGGCAACATTAAACAAAAACCGCAATGCTTCGGATTCAAGTTTCATCGGTTCTTGCGACTGCCAGTGTGTTCCTTCCCATTTAAAGATGACTCCACCGGTTGCGCGATAGGTGTCCTTTTTCGTATCCAATGAGATTGAAAATTCCATTTGAGGACTAATGCTTTGTTGTTTTGGTTGGACTGCTCCTGTTTTTAGCACCGTTACACTTGCTGCTACTGATGAGATAGTCATGATTACGCCCTCCCGGCTGCGCGCAACGCTCGGACAGTAATGCCTTGACACTCGGCCTCTACCTGTTCAGCTTTGCTTGGGCGACCACGGAAAAGACCAAGGCAAATGGAACGGGGTTGGGTGTCGCGCGTTTCGATACGAGACTGCATCCATAATATTACTTCAGACTCAACCCAGCGGCTGCCGCCTTGTACCGTAGCTGTTGCGCCTTTGATTTTGATAGGCTTGGGGAAATCGGGGATGGTATAAACAGACGTGCGCGACACGCCGGTTAAACCCATTACTTGCGGTAGGCCAATAAAACGGATTGGTGTTTGGTTTTGGTTTTGTGGGGTATCCATCTATTTACGGTAATGCTACTATTATGAAATGGAATCAAAGGTCACAACCTCTCAGCGCAAGACTCCCAAAGCTGGGGTTGATTATCCGCGCAACTACGCCGAGTTTTTGGCGTGGTTTCCGGATGATGCTGCCTGCCTTGACTACCTTGACTGGATCCGCTGGAAAGACGGATTTACA
>Ga0210044_10005496_pt1 | contig 17106 bp, 15 predicted proteins | sample CryGey13umfilter_2_FD_183959 | JGI IMG/M metagenome (GOLD analysis project Ga0210044, IMG submission 183959) | Groundwater microbial communities from aquifer in Utah, USA - Crystal Geyser 4/9/14 3 um filter (SPAdes) (version 2) | ecosystem: Environmental > Aquatic > Deep subsurface >... | reverse complement strand
GACAATTTGTAAGTAAATAAAGATCATATACTTAGTTATATAAAAATCTCGGAATTCGTTATTTGAGTAATATGTTTTTCTTACAAATTGCCAGAGGTTAACCCCGCTATATAAAATGTTTTATAAAAACATTTTATATAGCGGCCTTCGGCAAAAAATTTATTTCCAATGAATTTTTTGGGTTAAAATAATAGCATCCAAAGTAGATAGTCTAATATTAAAATAAAAGCTGCGGAAAGAACAAATGAACGAATCGTCGCTTTTCCGACACCTTCCGCTCCCCCAATTGTTCTAAACCCAATATGACATCCTAAAATTGCAGTAATGCCTCCAAAAATTACTGTTTTTACTATTCCGGCAATAAAATCTGTTATACTAAAAAATCTTTCTACAGATTGAAAAAAAACATTGAACGATAATCCTAAAAAATAATTAGAAACTAAATATGCACCTGCAACTGCTATAACATTAGCAAAAACAGCAAGCAAAGGCATCATTAAAATTGATGCTAAAAACCTTGGCATTGCTAAATATCTTATTGGATTTATTGCCATTGTTTCTAACGCATCTATTTGTTCAGTAACTTTCATTGTCCCAATTTCAGCTGCAATAGATGCACCAATTCTACCAGCGATAACAATACCAGTTAATACCGGACTAAGTTCGGTAATAATAGCTCTACTTGTTGCACCACCCAATAATGACATTGGCGCTATTCCCTTTAATTGATAGGCAGCTTGCCACGCTGCAACAGCACCGGTAAACACAGCAATAATTAAAACAAGTGGTAAAGAATTTACCCCAATTTGTTCCATTTGAGAAAAAATTAATTTTTTACTTTTTTTTATTTGAGTAAAATTTTTAAGTATTTGCCAAAAAAGATTAAAAACCTGCCCTGATTCTTGTAAGAATTTTAGAGTTTTATTACCTAATAAACCTATTAAATTTAACATAGTATTTTTATTGTAGACTTTATGATATAAATTTACAAAATTTAATTCCATTAATTCATTAGCAAAGATATCTATTCAATTAATATTTTATATTATAAAAAATCAAAATAGGAGAATCATGAAAAATATTTATTACAAATTCCCTTTTTTTATTTTATTTCTATTATTTTCAACACAAATTAATTTTGTTCAAACTAATAACGCCCCATCTTGTTCATCAATAGAAGCAAAACAATTTGACTTTTGGGTTGGTAATTAGGGTGTTTTTGGGATAACTCAAAAAGGTGATACAGTTTATGGAAATAACAATGTCTAGACAAATCACAGGAAAAAATAATTCTGTATCTTTGCAAAGAATAGTTTTTTATAATATTACTAAAGATAAACTTGACTGGGATTGGGAAGCTTCGAATGACAATGGAAAGACATGGCAATTAAATTGGATGTTGTATTATATTAAACTCAAAAAGAATTAAATTTGCTCATTTTAGGATAATTGGTTAAAGCCAATCAATTTGAGACAAATTATAAATAATTATTTATTTCAATTTATAAATAATTCCAATAAGGAATTGAAGTGCTATTTCAAAATCTATGATTTTAGTCTCTTTTCAATCATTTTGAATATAAATAACATAAAAAACACATTTATTTGTTTTTTTAATAATTTTATAAAATATTAGCACGATTATTGATTTAATCTTAATGTTTTTAAATAATAATTGAGTTAATGAGAAAAACTACAGAAAAATTACAAGCTCTCACCCGCGAAGGTTATTTATCTAGCGTTATTGATAAAGCACCAATAGGGATAATTACATTCTCTTCTGATTGGAAAATTGATTACATAAATGAAAACTATTTAAAATTTGCCAACCATTACAAAATTAAATCAAATGATCTTTTGGGTAAAAACATATTAACTGAGTTTTCTGATTTGGGTAAAAACTTTGTTGATGAGGTTATGTCTCTCGCTGAAGGAAATTATATTGAAATTGAAATTAAGACACAAAAAGGAATTGATAATTACTCAATTACATTACTAGTAAAAGGAGCTCCTCTTTGGGAGGAAAATGAATTTGCAGGGGGAATTTTATTATTTGAAGATTCAAAAATATTTTTAGAAACACAGCAAGAAGAAAAACTTAAATCTAGTTATTTGTGGGATTTTATTAATTCCCAAGATGGTTACCATTTAATTGTTGATACTTCAGGAAACATACTTCATACATTTGGAAAGGGCATAGAAGGTTTATTTACAGACATCTCAATCGGAGAAAAATTTACGACTAAATTATTAAATAATTATTCAGATAAATTTAATCCGGCATTAAACAAAACTAAAAAATCTAAAGAAAATGTCTCGTTTAATTTTGAATATAAGAACTCAATACTGCAGGCTGAAGTTTGTCCATCTTTAGATCATGCCCAAAACATAAAATTATTTTTCATTTCTATCTTTGATATTTCGGAAAAAATAAATGTTGAAAATAAAATAAAAAGAGAATCTGAGAAACTAGATGCTGAAAAAGAATTATTTAAAGACGAAAAAAATAAATTGATTGAGCAAATCACAAAGTTGAAACAGCAAAGTGATGAATTAGATAAAAAAATTGGAATATTAAATGTTGAAAAAAGTGAACTTCAAAATTATCAGCATTTAGTTGAATCTGTTATTGATGCTGTTTTTACAGTTGATTTAAAAGGTAAGGTAATTTTTTGGAATAAATCCTCAGAAGAATTATTTGGTTATACAAAAAGCCAGATTTATAATAAGTTTTTTGGGCGTATCCTCGGTCTGTTCGATCTAGAATATTTTGAAGCCTTAGTTGAAGAATTAAAAGAAACAAATACAATTACAAAGAATATTTCTGTTTTCAAAAATGATGGACAAAAAGAAACAATTGAAGCCAAATTTACCTTCACAAATGAAGAGAAAGATTCAGTATTTGTTTTTTGTACAAATGTTTCTGTTTGGATTGATGAATATGAACAACTAAAAGCTGAAGAAGAAAAGTATAGAAATATTGTAATGAATACAGATAAAAATATCTGTAACATAGATAAAGACGGAGTATTCATTTATGTAAACAAAATTTTATGTAAAACACTATCTCTGTCTAAGGAAAAGATCTTGGGCAGAAGCATAAATGATTTTATTGATTTTGATTCTTTTGTCGCAGATAATTTTAATATAAAATCACTCGATGATACCTCAACAACCGTAATGGAATTACCGTTTATTACCAATCAGAAAAATAAAACGATTTTTATAATTAAATTTTATCCTGTCCTAGATGAGAAATTAAAAGTAAAATATTTTAACTGTTATTTAACTGATATTACTTCAAAAGAATTTTTTGAAAAAGAACTGGAATTATTCAGTTCAATTTTTAGTTCTTCCAATGATGGCATTGCTTTAATAAAAGATAACAAATTTGAATTAACTAATACTTCATTTGCAAAGATTTTTGGATATGAAAACACTAAAGATTTACTAGGGTTAAACTTTATATCCTTGGCAGATGTAAAAGACTCAAACAAAATAGAAGAATACCTAAAACTGATAAAGGATGGAAATAAATTATATTCTATATTTGAATTTTTGGCTAAGCAAAAAAATAAATCTAATTTCTATTGCGAAGCTTCAGCTTCATTGTTTAAAGTAAACACTGTAAAATATTTAGTAATAAGCGTAAGAGATATTACTGAGAAAAAACGAGTTCAAGAAATCATAAAACAATCAGAAGAAAAATATAGAAATATAACAGATAATATAGATGACTTCCTTTACACATTTGAAAGAATTGATAATAGTATCAGACCTATATTTTACACAAGTTCTGTAGAAAAAATTACACATTACTCCCAAGATGAATTTTTAACTGATACGAAAATGCTATTAAAAATAATTCATCCTGATGATTTTGCAGGAGTAAAAAAGAAACTTAAAAACCTTTTTAAAAGTAAAATACAAATGTCAGGTGAAATTGAATTCAGGCTTATCAGTAAACTTGGTAATGTTGTCTGGGTAAGAAATAAACTGAATATAATCAGAAACTCAAAAGGCGAAATTCAAAAATTATTTGGTTTAGTTAGTGATATTTCAGCAAGAAAAAAAGCAGAAATAGAATTAAAAAAATCAAGTGATAAATTGATAAAATTAAATGAAACCAAGGATAGATTTATTTCAATAATTTCTCATGACCTTAGAACACCTTTTAGTTCTGTTGTAGGTTTTACAGATTTACTCTTAAACGATAACGAATTAAAAGAAGAAGAAAAAACACAATACATCAAGTTTATTCAAGACTCATCTAACTCAATGTTGTCACTCGTAAATTCATTATTAGATTGGACAAGACTTCAGACTGGTAGAGTTAGGTTTGAACCAGATAGATATCAAATAAAAGATATTGTTAATTCTTCCATTAATTTAATGTCAGGTGTTGCAATACAAAAAAACATAACATTAAATTCTAAATTAAAAGATGAAACAAATGTGTTTGTTGATAAAGATCTTGTGCAACAGGTTTTTAATAATTTACTTTCAAATGCGCTAAAATTTACTAAAGAAAATGGTGAAATTATTATATCAAATAAACCTCAAGAAAGATCAAGGTTTATTGAATTCTCAATAAAAGATAACGGCATTGGAATTAAAGAAGAAAATTTAGATAAGTTATTTAATGTGGATGCTAAATACACTTCAGAAGGTACTAAAGGTGAAAAAGGAAGTGGACTTGGTCTTTCCTTAGTTAAGGAGATAATTGACAAACATGGCGGAGAAATAAAAGTTAAAAGTACTTACGGAAAAGGGACAGAGTTTTTATTTACTTTACCTATAGCATCTGACAATATTTTATTTGTTGATAATAACAAAACTGATTCATTTTTATATTCTAAAATTTTAAATAATATTACTCCAGAATATAAAATAATACCTGCAGCTAACGGTAAAGAAGCTTTAGAAATAATTAATAATAACACACCCGCCCTTGTTATTACTGAAAATGATATGCCGGAGATGAACGGATATAATCTGATAAAAGAAGTAAGTAGATCAGAGATAAAAATTAAACCACCATTTATAGTTCTTAGCGGAAATATCGATAAGTCTGCAATTCATGATTATGAAGAAATAGGCGTATCTTATATTTTTAAAAAGCCGGTAAATATAAGAGAGTTAAAATCAGCAATTGAAAAATCTCTATCTGAAGTACTGGGAAAAATTTAATTTATAATTTTCCCATCAACTACCGGTGTAACACAAACAAGCGGTTTTTCCGAAACATCGAAACTAGAAAATATACTTTCGAATAATTCAAAATGTCTTCCCTTTTTCTCTAGTTTGTAAAATTTATTATAGTTCATAAATTTACCTTTGTTATCGGTTGGAGAATCAAATCGAACAGCATTATTATAATCTGATTTAACTTTACTTTTTAAGAAATCAATTTTATCGTTATCACTCCCTTCCTTCTTATAACTAACAGCTCTGAATTCTTCAACAAAGTTATTATTTATGATGAGATAAATATTTAAAATTATTTCAGGCATTATCTTTTACAGATTTGTTATGAAGAGCAAAATAAAATAAAGAAAAAGCAAAGAAGAATGCTGATTTACACATAACACTAACAATTGTAGCAACTAATCTACCGTCACCAAAAAGTTTTAATATAAAAGCAACAACAACCGGGAATGACATCACTAAGAGTCCAACTAATAAAATTATCAACTCTGATCTTCTTTTTACTAATGTTTCTTTGAACAATATTATTATAGATGTAATTACCGGTACATAATAAAAAAATCCATACAGATCTCCATACGGATATTTATAGATAGAATACATAGAAGTGCATTCAACCAGTTGAAAATAATTTATATTAAAATAATAAAATACAGTGAAGAATATGGGAGGAAGAAATATCAACTTAATAAACTTATTATGTATCCCTTTTAAATTCAAAATAAATAAAAGAGCTAAAGGTGGTAAGAATGCTATTACGGAAAAAGCTATGTAGATTATCCAATTATTATCAGGTACCGTTCTGCAGATTGTAAACTCAAGTAATTGATATAACATCAATATAAATATCAGGGTTTCTGCAATTCTGTTTAACTCATTTTTTTGTGCAAAAATTAATAAGTTAATCACAAAAAGTAATTCCACACTGGCTAACAAAAGAGAGAGTATTCCATTCCAATTCAATTTATTACGCCTTTAGCTTAGCAGAACTTGGTTTTATATTTCTACAATTTTAACGATGTCAATTAGTTGTCCCCACATATGAGTGCTGGCTTGATTTTCACTTATCTTATATTCAAACGATACTCTTAAACTGTCTCGTTTAAAATTTTCAGGTAAATTTTGTGGATCGTAATTTTTTTCATTATCACCTATAATACCCCAAAATCCACCTTCTAAATTTATATGGATAACTGTTCCTTTTAGAATTTGAATATCTTCACTACAAAGAAATCCACTCAATAGAAAAAATGAAATTACAGAAATAAAAATCAGCTTTTTCATTTAATTACCTTTTTCATTTTTTTGGACTAATCATTTTTTCCGGTCTTACAACTTCATCAAATTTTTCAGCTGTTAAAAGACCTAAACTAATAGCAGCTTCTTTTAAAGTTGTGTTTTCTTTAAAAGCTTTTTTAGCAACTTTTGCTGCACTGTCATAACCTATCACAGTATTTAACGCTGTAACCAACATCAATGAATTTGTTAAATTCTTTTTAACATTTTCTTTGTTTGCCTCAATTCCAACAACGCAATTATCTGTGAAACTTTCACAAGCATCTGCAAGTAATTTTATTGACTGCAATGTGTTAAAAATAATTACAGGTTTGAAAACATTAAGCTCAAAATTTCCACTTGCACCGGAAAAATTTATAGTAGTATCGTTTCCAAATACTTGTGCGCAAACCATAGTCATTGCTTCTGATTGAGTTGGATTTACTTTACCAGGCATTATTGAGCTGCCGGGTTCATTTTCAGGTAAATGAATTTCGCCTATTCCACATCTTGGACCTGAACCTAACCATCTAATATCATTTGCTATTTTCATTAGAGATGCTGCAAGAGTTTTTAAAACACCGCTGAATTCTACAAATACATCGTGTGCTGCAAGTGCTTCATATTTATTTCTGGCAGTAACAAATGTTTTGCCTGTAATTTCAGAAATTTTCTTTGCCGATTTAACAGCAAAATCAGGATGTGTGTTTAATCCGGTTCCTACAGCAGTTCCGCCCAAAGCTAATTCATAAAGTCGTGGCATTGCTCCGTTTATTCTTTCCAATCCGTTTGTTAATTGCTGAACATAACCGGAAAACTCCTGTCCCAATGTAAGCGGAGTAGCATCCATTAAGTGAGTTCTGCCAATTTTAATTATATCTTTAAATTCATTTGCTTTTTTATCTAAAGCATCTCTCAATTTTGTTACCATCGGTATAAGTCTTCTGTGAATTTCCTCAACAGTTGCAATGTGCATTGCTGTGGGGAAGGTATCGTTTGAAGATTGAGCTTTATTAACATCATCATTTGGGTGAATAGGTTTTTTGCTTCCAATTTCACCACCTGTTAATTCTATAGCTCTGTTTGAAATAACTTCGTTTGCGTTCATGTTTGTTTGTGTGCCGCTTCCTGTTTGCCAAACAACTAATGGAAAATGTTCATCTAATTTTCCTTCAATAACTTCATCAGCAGCTTTAACTATAAGATCTGCTTTTTCAGCCGACAATGTTCCCAATTCTTTATTTGTAAGCGCTGCAGCTTTTTTAAGAATACCTAAAGCCCTGATTAATTCTCTCGGAAATTTTTCACCGCCGATCTTAAAATTTATTAATGAACGAGCCGTTTGTGCCCCGTAATATTTATCTTTTGGTACTTCTATCTTCCCCATACTGTCTGTTTCTGTTCTTGTATTCATTTTTTAATTCTCCCTGTTATATCTTTAATTCTCTAAAAAGCAAATAAAATTTTTAAATTTACATTGTAATTTAATACAATTCTGAGATATAATTTATTTTAATGATTATTTATCTACTCTCATAATTGGATAAACATCTAAATGATCATCAACATAAGGAGATCGTTCATAAAAGAAATTTAATCTTTGCCTTGGACTTTCACTGAATTTTTTATCTTCAGATAATTTTTTTTCAAATTCTATTTTTAATTCCGGATTTTTTTCAATCATTTCTCTTGCAACTTTTTCCATTACATAGCTTTCAAAATATTCTTTCCTTTCAAAAATTGAATTAAAAAATCCCCATTGTAAAAAAGAATCTTCAGCTTTTGGTTCGAGTAAATTCACAATTATTTTTACAGCTCTTTGATCTGTATTTATAACAAATGTACCCTTTGGCATTGTTACTGTATCTGTGTATGAATCATAATCAGTTATAACTCTTTGATGTCCTTCGTAAGAGTAGTTTGCAAATTTTTTGTTGTTGAATCTATATATTGTAACAATAAATTTTTTTGGATCAGTTAACTGTTTTACTTCTATCCCGTGTAATTTAATTCTTTCAATTAAACCATCCCAAGTACCCCATTCTTCCGGAATTAAATATTTTGATGGAACAGAAACTGAATCTGAAATTACCATTTCATCATGATAATTAGTTTTAATTTCCACTTTCTCATTAGTATATCTTGTCCAAATTCCACCTGATAACCAGCTTGAATCTCTAACGGATTGAAAACCTTTAAATGTAAAAGGTTTGTTTGCATTTGTTAATTTTAAAGCAAGAGGTAAATATTTTTTATTTATAGAATATCTATTTATTGCATCAACATCTGCCTGCTTGTTTAAATTAATAATTTTATCTGGATCATTATTTACAAATTCTATAACCGCATTTAATAAAGATTTTGTTGAAAATACCCTTTCTTTGTATGGTTTCATCATATGAGTTTCAATTAATAATCCGGGACGATTTTGTGCTGACGCGTACGAATGTGAAAAACGCGGGCTAAAAGAACCACCTGTTATTCCATCTTCTATTTTATAACCTTTAAAACCAAAATATTGTGTTATTAAAAACCCATCTTCATTTACTTTCTTTTCAAAGTATGGAATTAATTTATTTTTAATCCAGTTTCCGGTTTCAGCAAAAATATTATTATACTTTTCCATTGCATAAGTTATTGCGTACTGATAGTCAGCACCGTCTGTGGTGTGAGTATCAATAAAAAAATCCGGCAGCCATGAAGAAAATAAATTTAACATTGCTTTCATTTCCGGTGCATCTGCTTTTGTCCAATCACGATTTAAATTTATATTTTGTGCAGTCGTACGCCAGCCCATTTCAGTGGGCCCATTTTGGTTTATTCTGTGATAACTGCCAAATCTTTCGTGTGCATCAACACTAAAAATAGGAACGACTAGTAATATTGTGTTATCAATTAAATTCTCCTTTACTTTTGTGATCAATATTTCTCTAAGCAAAATCATTGAAGCATCTTTACCTTCAATCTCTCCGGAGTGTATTCCGTTTTCAATAAGAATTATTGGTTTGCCTGTTTTTTTTGCTTCAACAGGAATAAATGCTTTATCCTTAGAAACAACCAAACAATATAATTTCCTTCCTTGAGGTGAAACTCCAAAAGATAACATCTTAGCATATAACGAAGCATCAGCAAGTTTTTTAAAATATGACATTGTTTCATCATATTTAGCCGTTTCTAAAAAATTAGACTTTTCAAAATGTGTAAGCCAATTTTCCGGAGTTTTTGTTTGAGCTTTTACTGCAGTTATAAATAAAAGAACTAAAAAAGAAAAGAAAAAGATTTTATAGACTTTCATAATTGTCACCCATAGAGAAATGTTAATAGATAATAAAACACAAATTATCTAAACAAATTGAATATTAAAAATTTTTATTAAAAAGAATAACTGACCATTAAATTTTTTGAATTTGTCCTTTATAATCCATATCCATAATTTTAAACAACAAAACTTTTAGTAATGGGATAATTAATGAAAAAAACTATGAAAGCCCTTGTAAAAAAATCAAAAGAACCGGGAATTTGGTTAGAAGAAGTGCCTGTACCTGAAATTGGTGTTAATGATGTATTAATTAAAATCCACAAAACATCTATCTGCGGTACAGACATACATATTTATAATTGGGATGAATGGGCGCAAAAAACTATTCCTGTTCCAATGGTTACCGGGCATGAGTATGTTGGTGAAGTTTCTGCTATCGGCTCAAATGTACATGATGTAAAAATTGGTGAATTGGTGAGCGGCGAGGGACACATTGTTTGCGGACATTGCAGAAATTGCCTTGCCGGTAGATTTCATTTATGCCCAAACACAAAAGGTGTTGGTGTTAATCGCTCAGGTTGTTTTGCTGAATATTTATCTATACCGGTTTCTAACTTATGGCACTGTGATCTGAATATCCCTGAAGAAGTTTTTTCTATTTTTGATCCATTTGGAAATGCTACCCACACTGCCCTTTCTTTTGATGTTAATGGAGAGGATGTATTAATTACCGGTGCAGGTCCAATAGGAATAATGACAGCATTAATTGTTAAACATGCAGGAGCAAGAAATATAGTAATCACCGATATAAATGATGATAGATTAAAACTTGCAAAAAAAATGGGTGTACCAACAGTGGTCAATGTATCAAAAGAAAAACTTTCTAATATTATAAAAAAACTTGGAATGACAGAAGGATTTGATGTTGGACTTGAAATGTCTGGCAGTCCTAAAGCTTTAAATGATATGATAGATGTTATCTACCATGGTGGAAGTATTGCTTTACTTGGAATTCTGCCATCAAGCGCTGCAGTTAATTGGGAAAAAATTGTATTTAACGGTTTAACTATTCGAGGTATCTACGGAAGAAAGATGTTTGAAACATGGTATAAAATGACTGCAATGATTCAATCAGGTCTGGATATTACAAAAATTATAACCCACAGGTTTTCTTATAAAGATTACAAAAAAGCTTTTGAATTAATGAAATCAGGAAAATCCGGTAAAATTATCCTTAATTGGGAAAAAGAATCAGCGTAATCCGCGATGTCAGTGTTCTATAGAACCTGTCTACCAAAAAGGTAGGCACGCGGATTAACACAGATACAGCTAATCATCACAGATAAAAATATTGGAGTTTAATATGAACGATTCAATAAAAAAATATTACAATAAAATTTTAACTGATATTAAAAATGAAGGTCTCTTTAAAAATGAAAGAATTATTACAAGTCCGCAAAATGCAAACATAAAAGTTTCTACAGGACAAATGGTACTAAATATGTGTGCTAACAACTATTTGGGATTAGCAAATAATCCTGAAATAATTAAAGCAGCAAAAGAAAGTTACGACAATTGGGGCTATGGTTTATCATCTGTTCGTTTTATCTGCGGTACTCAGCAAATACACAAAGAGCTGGAAAATAAGATAACAGAATTTTTAGAAACTGAAGATACAATACTTTATACATCCTGCTTTGATGCTAACGGAGGTTTGTTTGAAACTATACTTAATGAAAATGATGCCATAATTAGTGATGAGTTAAATCACGCAAGCATAATCGACGGCGTGAGACTTTGTAAAGCTAAAAGATACCGATACAAAAACAGCAATATGAATGACCTTGAGGAAAAATTAAAAGAAACTAAAACGGAAAATGTAAATCATATTCTTATTGCTACTGACGGTGTTTTTTCAATGGATGGATTTATTGCAAACTTAAAAGACATTTGTGATCTTGCTGATAATTATGGAGCTATGGTAATGGTTGATGATTCCCACGCAGTAGGATTTATGGGAAAACATGGAAAAGGAACACCTGAATATAATAGTGTGTTAGGCAGAGTGGACATTATAACCGGAACACTAGGAAAAGCACTTGGTGGAGCAAGCGGAGGTTATACAAGTGGACGAAAAGAAATTATTGATCTGCTTCGTCAACGATCAAGACCATATTTATTTTCTAATACTGTTGCACCTAGTATTGTTGCAGCATCATTAAAAGTTTTAGAAATGTTAGGCTCAACTACAGCTTTGAGAGATAAATTAGAAGACAACACAAAATATTTTCGTGATAAAATTAGTGAAGCCGGTTTTGAAATTAAAAAAGGTGAACACCCTATTGTTCCTATAATGCTTGGTGATGCGGCGCTTGCACAAAATATGGCTTCTAAATTATTGGAAAAAGGTATTTATGTTATCGGATTCTTTTATCCTGTAGTACCAAAAGGTACTGCAAGAATTAGAGTTCAGATCTCTGCGGCTCATACTAAAGAAGATTTGGATTTTGCAATTAATGCTTTTAAAGAAGTTAAAGAAGAGCTTGGAGTTTAAAGAGCTATTTAACCACAGAGAGCACAGAGGAAACAGAGATGGAAATAAACTAGATTACATCAGAAATTATTAATAAATCTATAAAAGTACATAGAGGATTAGGCCCTGGTTTATTGGAAAGTGCTTACAAAGAATGTTTATGTTTTGAATTAATTAAATCAGGATTAAATGTTGAAAAAGAAAAAGCTCTAGATGTATAAATAAATATTATTCTCTGTGATACTCTGTTTCCTCTGTGGTTAAAAAAATGAAGTAATAAAAATAATCTCCAAAAGATGAAGAGCATTTAATAATTTAATTATCTGCCCAAAACAATTCCAAGATTAAGACCAAACCAAGAAACTGTTGACCCACCAGATGAGAAACTTTGATATTTAGCATTAAAATCTATGTTGCTTAATCTAACACCAACAGAAGGAGACCACATAAATTTGCTTTCTGATCCAGGATTTCGAAATAAACCTATGTCTGGAATATTATTGCTGATGATAGCAATACCAAGTGCGCCGCCAAAATATAGTGTAACTAAACCACCCGGAGTTCCAAAAAAATATTTTACGCCACCTAGTATTGGAACAAATGTGTTACTATAGTCAGTATTTGATATTTTCCATCTGTCATATCCTGCTGAAACAAAAAAAGTAGGCCCAACTAATGGTAAACTAAATTCAACATCTGCGGATCCGCCGTACCCTACATCGTTAACATTTTTGAAATCACCCGTTGGCACCTGTACACCACCACTTAAAATTAATTTCACTTGTGCATTACCTGAATTAAAACCAAAGAATAAAAAACAAATAATAAAAAGAAATGATATTTTTTTCATAATTTTTTCCTTAATTAATTATTATCTGAATAATTCCAAATAATTATATCAAAACAATGGACAAGAATCAATAATAAATTTCACAGAGATACAGACTTATCTTAAAAAGATAATTGCAATACCTCCGACCGCCAAAAATGTACCTAAAATAATTTTCCAATTAAATTTTTCTTTGTGCAAATATTTAGACATCGGTAACATTATAACAGGAACCGTTGCCATTATAGTAGATGCAATTCCGATTTTTGTATATTTTATTGCTAATAGACTAAGTGTAATACCAAGAAATGGACCGAATACAGTTCCAATAATAGTAAATAAAAAAGCTTTTGTATCCTTTATGTAAAGTTTAATCGGGTTTTTATATTTTTTTATAGCAATTGTTATAGGCAAAATAAATAGCACCGAAGAAAATATTCTTACAAATGTTGCAACAAATTCATTAAGCTCTCCTGAATTAAAAGCTTCCTTTGCAAATATCAAACCTATTGCCTGCCCGGCTGAAGCTAATAACCCTAACATTATTCCAACCTTTGTTATTTTATATTTAGCATTAGGAGAATTATCACTATTTATTGCAACTAATACTATTCCTGAAATTGTTATTGTCATACCTATAATTGCTGTTAAACTTACACTTTCATTTAAAAAAATAAAAGCAAGAATTGTACTAATAATAGGAGCTGCCGACATAAGCAACATGCTTAGTCGAGCACCTATTTTTTTATAAGCACTAAATAGAAATGTATCCCCTATTACAATTCCAATAATTCCGCTTACAACTAAAAATTTTAATTGATAACCGGAGATAGAATAATCAAAATTAAAAACAAGGATTGTAATAATAAGGAAAACCGAAGCTAAAATAATTCTATTAACATTTAACTGAATAGAGCCTATCCTTTGAGCAGCTTCTGCAAAAGAAAATGAACCACAAGACCATGATATTGCAGTTAATAAAGCAAAAAATTCACCAAGAAAAAGCATAAATATTTTTTGTTGTTATAAAAAAATGTCACCCTGTTTAAAGATGACATTTAAAATAAATTTGGGTTATAAAAAGAGTAATTATTGACCAAAGTTGATTGCACTTAACCCAGGATATATTGCAGCTTCACCCAATTCCTCTTCAATTCTTAAAAGTTGATTATATTTTGCTATTCTGTCGGTACGGGAAGCAGAGCCTGTTTTAATTTGTCCCGTTCCCATTGCAACTGCAAGATCAGCAATTGTTGTATCTTCTGTTTCTCCGCTTCTATGACTTATTACATTTGTGTAACCGGCACCCTTAGCCATATCAATAGCTTCAATTGTTTCGGTAAGAGTTCCAATTTGGTTTAACTTTATAAGAATAGAATTACCAACTTCCATCTCAATTCCTCTGGCAAGTCTGTCAGTATTAGTAACAAAAATATCATCACCAATTAATTGAATTTTATCTCCCATTTGTTTTGTCATCAATTGCCATCCGTCCCAGTCATCTTCAGCAAGTCCGTCTTCTATTGAAATAATAGGATATTGTTTCACCAATTTTTCATAAAACTCAATCATCTGTGTAGAAGTTTTTTCTGATTTATCTGATTTAAAGAACTGATAAACTTTTTTGTCTTTCAAAAACATTTCACTGGATGCAGGGTCAAGTGCTAAACTAATATCATCTCCGGGTTTATAACCAGCTTTAGTTATTGCTTCAAGAATAACTTCAATGGCTTCTTCGTTAGATTTTAAGTTAGGTGCAAAACCACCTTCATCACCCACAGCAGTATTATATCCTTTTTTAGTAAGCACAGATTTTAATGAATGAAATGTTTCTACTCCCATTCTTAATGCTTCATTAAAACTATCAGCACCAATAGGCATTATCATAAATTCTTGAATATCAACATTGTTATCTGCGTGTTTACCGCCGTTTAGAATATTCATCATCGGTACAGGCAAAGTTCTTGCATTAATTCCACCTATATATCTGTAAAGAGGTAATTCTAAAGTTTCTGCTGCAGCTTTTGCAACTGCCAATGATACTCCCAGTGTTGCGTTTGCACCAAGGTTAGATTTATTTTCAGTTCCGTCTAAAGATATAAGCAGTTGATCAATCTCATTTTGTTCTACAGAATCCATATCTATTAATTCATCAGCAATTTTATCGTTTACATTTTCTACAGCCTTTAAAACACCTTTGCCGTTATATCTTGATTTGTCTCCGTCTCTTAGTTCTACAGCTTCGTGCTCACCAGTTGATGCACCGCTTGGTACTGCAGCTCTGCCTATTACACCGCTTTCTAAAAGAACTTCTACTTCAAGTGTGGGGTTACCGCGGGAATCTAATATTTCTCTTCCTAAAACATCTACAATAGTGGTCATTTTAATTTCTCCTCAATTACATTTTTTCAATTTAATAATTCAAATATACAAAGATATTTTGAAATCTTATTTTGAAATTATTAACTGAGATAAGATTAACATATCTTTGACTTTTCAAAATTTGAAAATTTATGGAAAAAAATTTTAAAGCATATATTGCATGGATTACAATTTGTATACTTTGGGGGACAACTTATCTTGCCATAAAAGTTGGAGTAAATAATTTACCACCTTTTTTGTTTGCCGGATTCAGATGGATAATTGCCGGACCGATCTTTCTGGGTATTCTTCTTTTAAAAGGTTATAAATTACCTGATAAAAAAGATTATAAACATATAGCCATAGTTGGTATTGCTCTTATTGGTTGGGGAAATGTTTTGGTAGTAATAGCTGAGCAATGGCTGCCTAGCGGAATTGCAGCAATATTGGCTACTACTCTGCCTTTCTGGATTGTCGGTGGTGAATCTATTTTACCTCAAGGTCCAAAATTAAATATATTAATATTTTCGGGATTATTTTTAGGATTATGTGGTGTCGTAATTATTTTCTGGAATGATTTAGGAAATTTGATAGGAAATAATTTGCTCTTTGGGATAATTGCTTTACTGCTTGCTGAAATAGGCTGGGCATTCGGAACAATTTATTCTAAATACAAAACCATAAATTCGTCGCCATTGGTTAGTGCATCTTTGCAAATGATAATTGCCGGTTCTTTACAGGTAATAATCGGTTTAAGTTTGGGTGAACTGCCTCGTTTTATATTTAATCAAAACAGTTTATTGGCTTTTGGATATCTTACTTTTTTTGCATCCATAATTGGTTTTGGATCTTATGTTTACGCAATAAAGCATCTACCATTAACTTTGGTTTCAACTTACACATATATAAATCCTATTATTGCTTTATTTTTGGGTTGGTTAATTTTAAATGAAGAGTTAAATATTAATACAATTATTGGTGCTGTAATAATTATTATTGCAGTTGCTTTAGTAAAAAGAGGAAATAAATCAAAAAAGAAAGGATTAGAAAAAAAATTTATTTAGCCAATATCATTTTTTTAGTAGCAACAAAATCACCGATAGTAAGCCTATAAAAATAAACCCCGCTTGGTAAAGATAAACCGTCTGCTTCTGCGTTAAATTGCACTTCATATGTTCCGGCAGGTTTTTCTTGATTAACCAATAACGCTACTTGATTACCTAAAACATTAAAAACTTTTAAAGTTACAAAGCCTGCATTTTTTACCTGGTATCTTATTCTAGTTGTTGGATTAAACGGGTTGGGATAATTTTGATTCAAAGCAAAATCTTCCGGTATTACTTCTTCATCATCGTATATAGAGGTTGGTGTGTAATTGGATGCATTAAAAGCATTTATTATTCCCCAGCCGTAATCATTATCAGGATTGTTTGCTCTAGAGGCTGTCATTCTCAATGCCTCCCTTATTTGTATTGGTGACCATGAAGGATTCTTTTGTAATATTAATGCAGCCGCACCTGCAGTTAAAGGACAACTGAAAGATGTTCCTTGTCCATTACTGTACCCAGTGTTATTTCCTGGTATACCACTTGCAAAAAATATTCCAACTCCAGGTGCCATTACATCTGGTTTTATTCTTGC
>Ga0210044_10005495_pt1 | contig 17108 bp, 22 predicted proteins | sample CryGey13umfilter_2_FD_183959 | JGI IMG/M metagenome (GOLD analysis project Ga0210044, IMG submission 183959) | Groundwater microbial communities from aquifer in Utah, USA - Crystal Geyser 4/9/14 3 um filter (SPAdes) (version 2) | ecosystem: Environmental > Aquatic > Deep subsurface >... | reverse complement strand
TGGTAGCTCAGTCGGTAGAGCAGAGGATTGACAACACGCCGCGTAGCGGCTTGTTGCGGTGTAGGCTAACTTGCCTTGGCAAGTTAAGCTTGGCGGAAGCCAAGCGGCCGAAACCAAAATCCTTGCGTGAGTTACAAGGTGATATTCAAAATTTGGCCTGGTAGCTCAGTCGGTAGAGCAGAGGATTGAAAATCCTTGTGTCGGTGGTTCGATTCCGCCCCGGGCCACCAAATAAAATAAGGCTTGCAGCGATGCAGGCCTTTTTCTTTCCCATTCAGTTTTTTGACTTGTAACCAGTTTGTAACCACGTTTTTTCAATCAAGGCAGTTTTGCGGGCATCTTTCATCAAAAGAAAACCGCCGGGCAATTACTATTGCTACCGGCGTGTTGTTTGGCTGCCACGGTCATTTTGGGAGTCCCTATGGGGCGGATGGGAAGCCTGGCAGGTGAGCGGGAAAGGAGCAGCGCAGCGCGACCCCGCGCAGCCTGACAGGTTGGGTGGTCGGGGACAATCAAACAGAACGCGCAGCGACCAAACCTGACTTTGACTCCAGGGTGGTGCGTGGCAACGGAAAAGCCGGTGCCGGGGTTTTGTCCGGCATGGATTTTTTGTTGGTGCGCACGACCCGCACACGGCAGCGGTGGCGTGACGGTGAAGGCGCACCTGGTTCATGCCTGCGCCGTGACGTTGCCGCGATAAACAAAATGCACCTCCGCTGTGAACGATACCGCGCAGCGACCACGCCGCACAAAACAAACCAAATCGGCGTAGCCGACCGAATAAGCATTGCCTTCCCTTGCCCATCACTGCGCGAACCAGCGGGCGATGCAGGGAGCCAGCCAATGGACGGTGCGCGTGGATGCAGGTTTACCCAAGGCAAGGGGTGGCAGTGCGGACGGGTGCGGCCATGCCTTTGCTTCACTTGGCCGCTGGGGGGATGGGGGGACGTTAGCGGGAAAGCGCCCCCCACATAAGCCGCGAAGCGACCACAACAAGACAAGACACAGACCGGCACGACCACGCAGCAAAAGGCGAAGGGGCGGAGCAACACCAGCCCCGTTTTGCTGCCCCTCGACGAAGGAGATGGAATTTGACTTTGACTTGTGCGGCGGCATTTACCCGAAGGGCGCAAGACATAACGGTCTCTTATGCGGGCGCAGCCGGACAATTGGGCAACAACCAATGCGTATAAGACGGCGTTATGTTGGATGCCGCCACACACAACAACCGGCGCAGCCGACAACGCCACGCCGAAACGTCGAGAGGGGTGCTGCGCGAACAGGAACCACTGCCCCAGCAGCCTGCGAAGTCGTGAAGCGGCTGCGGCAACGGAGCGGACACACTCGGAACGGAGCTATAAGCAGAGGGCAGGTTCATCGCCTTCTGCGCTCTGTCAGATACCACTACGCTAGCGAAGGCGCGGGGCTTGCGGGGTTTATTGCAAGCACCGTGACTGAGCGGTCAAGTCACGGCAGAATGTTCAACGTGCTGTTGGCACCCCCCACCCCAGGGACTACGAAAACTGAAAGGGGGTGTACCCTCTACCTAAGCCTTGAAATTCATGGCCTATCTTCTGAACCTGTAAACCTTGTTGACGCCGGCTCTTTTTGCCCCAAGTGCCGACTTTGGACGTAATGTGATAACGATGCAAACAAACTAAAACGCTATGTCCAAATAGGGCACCGGGTCGTTGCTGCTTCCGGGAGTGCATGAGGTCACTGACGCTCTGATGTTGCCGGTAGCGAAATCCCCATCATCCAATTTTGAATCAATCCCCTTTGCTGTTTCGCATGGCTGATTAGTAAGCTCTATTTCGTTTAGAACCGTGGGCGAAAATGCAGGGGGGAGTGATCCGATTGTCCTTCGAGCGGTAAAAAAGACATCCGGGGTGATGGATGCGTTGTTTTGTGAAAATATGCCGCTGGCACTCCCCTTTATTAGCCCTGCCTGCACCAAATGTTCAGCAACACAATTAACTTCGTCAGCTGTATTGACCTGCCCGTCTCCAATATTGGCCGTAGTTGTTGCAATGTTGCAGGATGCGCTGATACCCGATATATCATCCCCAGCTTTTGGCATATCCCCGGGCAGGTAGTGATAGCGACTCTTAAAGTCGTTAATTGCTGCGGTTAAGTCTTTGATTAAAGCAATCATGCCGGTGGTTTTTGCGCCACCGATGACAGACTCGCTACGCATCAGAACCGCACCTAAAATTAACCCGATAATCACCAGTACGATGGAGATTTCGATTAGCGTAAAACCTTTGCTTTTATTCACTGCCGCGTTGCTTCAAAATTTCACTGACGAATAGCGTGATCGAATACGCCGCGCCGAAAGAAAGCAACAATGCCCACAGGATCATTTTTAATAATCCTATTGACGCAAGCAAGTCGCTACTTGATAGCGCCAATATCCAAAAAGCTAATAGGAAAATGGCGGGGGTTAGCAGCAGTGATAATTTGATGTGAGTTTTCATCGGCACTATGGGCAGTTTCCTAGAGGGGTTGGATAACTTGCAATTAGCTGGTTAATTGTTGGAGTATTAACCGTCATGCTGGGGGTTGTTGTAGTAATCGTGAATGCAAAAAAAGAGGTTGATGTGGTGTATGTGCTAATGTCGCAAACGCCGGAAACGTATTGTCTTGAAGCGCCGTTGTTATATAAAAGACAAATATTTCTTGCAAAGGTCATTGTGCCACCCCAAGGATCCACAGAGGGAATGTTGTTGGTCGTGAGCAGAGTGGCAAATGTCGTCGAATCTGGAGGTGCGCAACTACCAGTGTTACTCGGAGAAAACATGTACCCGACTACGGCGCTCTTTATATTAAAAACCTGATCTGCCCACTGAGCTTCCGCTGATTTAAGCGCACCATCTTTCACAAGCGGGGTTATCAAGTCATTTGGATTAAGCAACTGCGTAACGTCATCGAATGCCCCGAAGGTTGAGGTGGGATTTTCGGTGTATCCCCGCTGATAAAAGGCGGCGGGTGCCAACCATGTTGTGGAGACTGGTACGTTTGCCAGCTCGTCTGTTCCGCTTGCAGGGGCTACATTTCGTGTTCCCTTGGTGGTAAATGCACCCAATCCATTTTTTCCATGAGAGGCAATAAACGCAGCAGCATTGCTGCTGATAGTGGTGGTTGTTGTGTAGGGATCGGTTGGCGATCTATCATTAACAGTGAGCGACCCCGAGACTCCAACGTTAAATGCGTTGTCCGCTGTGTTAGTCGATCTGCCACCAACGATGTCGGTGGCGGTGCTATAAGTCAACGTCCACTGCTTGGAAACTGCATAAGAAAAAAAGTTTTCCTGCCCGTCCAGTGCAGTGCTCTTGGATAAACCCAATTCTGCGTAGGGAAGAATTCCGAAGTAGCCCGCCGTAACCGCACCAGTATGCGTGCAATCTGCGGGTGCGTTGGCTTCGATGCGAGACTCTTGGCCACTATTGTCGATTGCGGGACAAGGCAACCGCTTGTTTGTGCCCAGGTAGGCAATAAGCGCGTCCTTGATGATCTCTTGCTTCTTCTTGGTTGCACTGATGCTTGCGCTAGTCATCTGGGCATTTAATGCCGCCAACCCGACCGAGGCCATAAGACCGACCAGGAAAACTACAACCGCAAGCTCAACAAGCGTGAAGCCTGACTGTTGTTTCATGTGCATGCCTCTGCTCCAGCGAACAGTAGAGCTCACACTCAGTCGATTAAATATCAATTGCGTTCTCATTGATTATTTCCTAATGCGCATTCAGGTCACGCACATGAAGACGTGCATTTTCTGCGGTGTTCAGTCAACAAGTGTGTTGATGCGCGTGGCAACATAACATACCCTGTTATCACATTCCAGTGCCAGCCATTCTTGTTGCTTTCGAGGGCAACAACATGGTGGACAAACAAAAAGAATCGGAACGGTTGGCTAAACGGCTGGGAAGGCATATTGCCGAGCGGCGCAAGCAGCTTGGATGGACCCAGGAACAGGTGGCGGAACGTGTCGGTGTTGATGCCGAAACTATCTCCCGGTTTGAGCGTGGCGCTAATCTGCCTTCGTTGTTAACGCTAGAAAAACTTTCCACCGCTCTCCGTTTAATGGTCGGCGACCTGTTATCGAAACAACGCCCGGAAGCTGCAAACGAAACCGCAGTTTTTGACGCATTGATTGCCGGCCTATCGCCAGATGAGCGCGCCTTCGTAATGGACATGGTGAGGAACTGCTGCGATTACTTTGGCGGTCGGGTAAAGCGATTTTTCTAAGGCAATATCAGATCATGTCTTGCTTCATTGCCATATAGCATCACCCGACCACCGGCACTGCCAAACCCTCGCCCCATCAAACCCCTTGCCGTAAAGCCTGACCCTGCGCCAGCCAAGCGCTCTTAACGCCATACCCACCATTTGAGGATGCGGCCTGTCCCGGTACTTACCTTGTAGGCGGTTCGTCAACTCGGCCATAGTCCAGGGGCGATCACGAACTGCAGGTGGCAGCGAGGCCATGAGTTCTTCGATCTGCTCGGTGAGGGGCTTGGTGCGGCGGGCAAGGTCGCGCTGTTTGTTAAGCTGCTTGACAGCTTCGGCCTCGCGCTCAAGGTTGTGGAGGTGGAGACTTTCCTCGGATATCTTCTTGACCTGAGCGGCCCAGCCGCTAATGTGTGCGTCCATCACTTACTCCTCTACACAAATGACTGGTGGCGGTGAGTTTTGTCAGTTTTGTCAGTGAGGGGGTAGCCCATTTTTAATTGATTCATCACTGCGTTTTTGCACTGACACAAGGCGACACAACCCCTCTCATACTTATGGCAGCTTCTGTCAGTGTGTTTTGACTCTGCGAATTCACGGAAATATGCCCCTCCCCCCACTGACAAAACTGACAGATCACTTTCCAACGTTCAAGCGCGGGTTGATGTAGTAGCGCAACGTCGGGCGTCCGTCGGTGTTGCTGACCTTCTCATCGCGCACGGCGCGCAGCCAGCCCAGATCGACCAGCACCTCAACGGCTTCGGTTGCCTCCTTTGTATTGCTCAACATCGACCAGTTGTGCCGGTACACCTCGCGCACGGTGAAACCGTCCTTGAGCGCCCCGCGCCGGATGTGTTCCGAAAGAGCCTTGGCCGAGTCCATCGTTGCCGAGGTGACGGCGGCGTAGGCACGCCCGGCATGGGCCAGCAAGAACCGTTGCCAGAGAATTGCGCGCGCGAGCGATTCTGCCGTGATGTATCCACCCCGGCCGACAATTAAGTGATCGAGCAGCGCCAGCGCGGGCACCAGCTTTCTGTATTTCGAGATGTGCGATTCGAGCGCGGGGTGATGGTCACTGGTGCGCAAAGAGGTCTCCAGGTCTGACCACCATTTGTTGAAAATCTCTTGCGCCTTGTCGTCAAAGCCCAGCACCGGAATGGCCCCATCGAAATGAATGCACGCACCAATGGCAACGGGATCGAGTTTTGCCAACTGGTCGAAAGTCTTTTCTGCCGCCGCAGCAGGGCAATATCGGGGATGCGATCCACGCGCTGCCACGTTGATGAAATATCCGGGTACACCAGCATTTGCAGGCGTTGTGCCAAACCGTCGTCGCCCTTGCCGCCATACACCGCCGAGCGGAGATATTCGCGCAGCTTGGAGGGTTGCAGGCCGCCCAACATCGAGAAACACAGACGAGGGAGGCTGACGGTGCCGCGCCCGATGCGGTCGAAGGTGTAGGGTTGCAAACCGGTCCATGCTTGGAGATAGAACGCGCGCGATGATTCCTGCCCCTCTGTATCCAGGCGCATGAGCAGGCCGGAGAGTTCGTCCTGGAATACCATCAGGCCGTGCGGGTTGCCGCACAACACCTCGCCCAATTTTTGGTAGGTGGCATCGTTGACCACGAAGCGCGGGGGCTGGGGTTCTACCGGTTCAACCGGGAGCTGGCTGGCGTGAACTGTTGCGCCCTTTTTGATGCTGGCCTCGATGGTTTTCCTCGCGGCATCGAACAACATTTTGTCGATTTCGAATTGAGTGCGCGTTGCAGCAAATGCACTGAGCGCGGCGACTTCAAGCCTTTTGAGTGGCGCGAGGACTTCCGAGAGTGCGGGGGTTTTCATTACGCCCGGCCTGCCGACCACGGCACCCCATAAATTCGGCACCTCTACCCAACCGGTATCGAGGCGCTTCGGTTGCACACCGATGCGATTGCCAATGACGGAACCTGCCGCGACCATTGCGCCGACGGCGAGGAACTCGACCGGGCACTGCATGCGCTCGGCAATGTCGTTCACCCACGCGCGGAACACGGGCGGCAGCAGGCGCGGATCGAAGGGCGGCACAGAGGGCAAGGTGGCCTTGATTTCTTCAGGCTCTGGCCAGCCGTCCGGGGTGGCCAGAATGGAAATGGCGGCGGGATCGTAGCGGGTAATTGAAGAGGCGATTTTTGCAACCTCGTCGGCGTTCAGTGGTGGCAAGCACTTGGCGACGTTGACGGTGTGCAACATCTGGCCGAGCGCATCAACCTTGATGCCTTGCGCCTGCATCCAGCCAGCAGCTTTGGTTAGAAAGTTGTTGCGTCCACCTTCACCGACAGTGCCATCAGGCGGCATCTGGAAACCGAGGAAGGATTCGGCTGCGGCGTTGAGTTCAAAGCCAGCTGCGGACGCTTGCGGCTGATTGGTTGCCGGTGAGCCGATGAGTTGAAGCAGCCAGCCTGGAGCGGGAGTAATCTGGTCGCGGGTGGGCAAATCTAGTTCCATGAGTAAGCTCCTTGGGTTGTGCTGGGCGCGACGACGATCAGGCCGCCTTCGCCTCTAATGTCGAGACCGGAGGCAAGATTGCTGGCGCTGTTGCGAATGGTTTGGCCTGCGGGAATCTGGAACAGGTAATGGATGCCGCCGCCGCCCGTCTTGGCGGTCAGTGTGATGGGCAAGTTGCCGTGGGCGGCCTCAAGTGTTTTGAGCGACTCGTCACCGCCGTGGCGCGGGTCAACGTCGAGAACAAACACTCCCGTGTCGCTGCCGGTGAGGATGCCGATGTTCATGTCTGGCCATGTCTTGAGCCAGTGCGCCCAATGTTGTTCAGTTGCATCGAGAGCATCCTGCCGTTTGATGCGGGGATGTTTGCCGGCGCTGGTGCATTTATCGCCAGTTGTGCAAGTACACGCGCCGGATACAAGGCCGTGGAGCGGGATCGGGGTAAGCCCTTCGGTGCGGTAGTGCGCGATGTAGTCTGATCTACTTCTCATTGCAGCCCCCACCATCTTGTTTTTTGAACTCCTCTGCAATGACTAGCGCAGCATCTACCGAGAAAATCTTTTTATGCTTGCACGCATAGTCTGCGAAGAACGCCATGACATATTCACCCAGGGAGCCACGCAGGAGATTTGTCGTAATAACGGAGCGCCCGCCAGTGATGGGGGTGCACTGAACACACACGCCTTCATACCCGGCACGCTCCAGAGCCACGGCAATCTCGATGAGTCGCTTGTAGCACGGGTTGCCGTCACTGCTGGGCAGGTCGTCTGCGTCGAGCAGGCAAGGCAGGCCATCTTTCTGGGTCATCAGGAGGCTCATAGTTTCCACCGATCCATGTTCGAGCGGCGTACCAGTGGCGGAGGGCTGGTGGATTGGGCGTTGCTAACTTGAGTAGTGTTAGTGCGCGCATTGAGGGCATCCCTAAACGCAAGCGCATCGCCTACCAGGAAGCCACCGAGGCCAGAAATTGGAAATGTAAGACCGGGGAGATCGCCGCGCTGACATTTGACACGAAGTTTTAGGAGTTCACCCTGATTGGGTAAACCGAGAAGCGCGACGAACTCTGGATACGTCAGACGGCGGTGTGGGAGGGCTGTGTTCATTTTGCACCGCCTTCCAACAGCGATTTAATATCAGCAACTTTCCACGCAAGGCGGCCACAAATTCGCAGCGGGCGGAGTGCGCCATTCTCCAAACACGCCCATGCGCGCATTGTCTGCGGCTTGCGGTTCAGGTAATAGGCCGCCTCTTCGGTTGTTACCGTGGGGCGGGATATGTGCTCCAGGGGGGGGAAGTGTTCGGCAGATGTCGGCGACACTGGTGCGCCGAGAGATTCAAGATTTTGAAATATAGAGTGTTGGGTTTTCATACGCAAGTCTCCAAATAAGTATGGAAAATTCAGCACCTTTTCGGTGCCGCTCTTGCGTATATCCAGACGGGCGGGCGGACTTAATTGCCCCGGGCTTATGACGGATGGTGTTTTGTCAGCAGTACTTTTTCGGTATTCGCCAATGCCCAACCAAGCGATCCTAGCGGAGTATTATCTGCATCTGTCGGTCTTCGCCTTAATCTGCGATCCGAGCAGTGCGTTTTCTGCCACCACACTAGCTTTATACTCGTATTCCTGTTGATTGGCAAATACCGGCGTTGAAAACTGCAAACGGCCACCACGCACACGACCGAGCGAAGATTTAGCGGGTAACCGCTTATCGGTGTACCGACAATTTCAACCCCGCAGCACCCACCACTGCCAGCAGGGTCTTAATGGTCGGATTGCCCTTCGTGGATAATGCCCGGTAAAGGCTTTCCCTTGGGATTCCCGCGCGTTCGGCCACGGCGGTCATGCCTTGCGCTTCGGCAATATGGCGCAGGGCGGCCAGCAGGGCTTCACGGCCTCCGGGCTGGTTGACTTCATCCAGTGCGGCGGAAAGGTATTCATCGGCAAAGCCCGGGTCTTCGTGCAGCAGTTCAACCACTGCATCATCATGGGGGCGGGATGCTTTGCTCATGTTTTGTTTCTCCTGTTCCAGTTCTTCCAATACTCCAATGCCGTTTCAATCTCGGCCTGTTGTTTCCGCTTGTCACCGCCGATCAGAATCAGGAGCAGTTTTTCCCCTGTTCTGGCGTAATACACGCGATAGCCCGGCCCGTAGTCGATGCGCAATTCCCATACGCCATCGGCAATCGGCTTGCAGTCTCCAAAGTTTCCGGCGGCCATCCGTTGCACTCGTACCACAACACGCGCCCGTGCTTGCCGGTCTGCCAGATTCGCCAACCATTCCTTGAAAGGGTCGTGCCCGTCGTCTGTCAGGTAATCGGAAACTTTAAACATAGTGTGAATTATACGTTACACTCAAATAAATTCAAGCGGTGTGTGACACCACCCGCAAACCGGCTTGCACTGGCACAAACTCAATCCCGGCTTGCTCCAATATCCAGGCTTCGATTTTGACGTGCCACATACGCAACAAGTCGAGCGGGCGGCGGATATAGTTTTGCTCACGCACACCTTGGGGCGCATGGCCTTGGATTTGCGCAGCGATACCGGCGGGCGTTTCTGTCCACTCACACAAGGTAGCAAACGAGCGGCGCAGCCCGTGTAAGGTCATATCCAAACCTGCAACAGCGCAAGCCTTACGGTGGGCGATTGACGGGTCATGGATGCAACCCTTCGCAGCTGTGGGGCTTGAGAAAACAAACTCGTTGCGGCGCGGCAACGTTGCCAGCAATTGCGACACATAAGGGGTTAATGGAATGACGCGCATCCCTTCAACCTTATCGTGCATGGTCAAACTGTCCCACTGAAAATCCACATCTTGCCAGCGCAGTGTGGCCAGTTCATTGCGCCTTGCGCCGGTCAATAGCAGTGCTTGCAGATAGGCACTGATTACAGGGTTTCCGATTTGCTTAACGGCGGCGAACCATGACTTCAATTGTTCACGCTGTAGCACGTCATGCTTCACCGTTGCTTTGCCTAGACTTTCGCGGGCATCTTTGCTCTGTGCGGCGTTGCTGGTAACGATTGCTTTATAGGTGGGGTGTCGGGCGCACCAGAATAGAAACGCTCTCAATAGGCGTAATGCTAGGCGGGCACGGGTCGGTCTTTTCGTTGCTTCATCTTTTGCCCACTCTGTCACCCGCTCGGGTGTAAGGTCAACGAGGCGAATACTTGCCAGTGATGCAAGGGAACCGGCTTCCGTCAGCTTTATACTGCGCTTCCGCTTAGCGCCACCGGCTTGCATAACCGTTAAATGGTCATGCAAATGAAGGGCAGACCATAAGGGCTTGCGGGCTTCGATATATTCAGGCCATGCCGTGCCCACTGTCACCCGCTCGCGGGCTTCCTTCATCACCAGCGCGGATGCTCGCGCTAGCTTGGCGGCTTCCTGTTCGGCTATCACTTGGCGCGGGTCGTTGCCGGTGTCTATAACGGTTTGCAGGCGGCGGGCTTCGGCTTCGGCTTTTGCAATGCCCCATGCCTTCACGTCACCAATAGTCAGGCGCATCGTTTGCCCCTTAACCTTGGCTTGAAATATGAAAGCCTTGGCGCCGGATGGATAGGCGCGCACTGCCAGCCCTAACGGGTCATCGCTCCAAAGGAAGGTTTGCGGTTTATCCTTGGGGCATTCAAAACCTGCAATGCGCCCTGCTGTCAGCTTCACCTTTTTCGCTCTCGTTATCGCTTTAACCTTTGCCACGGCATCGCCCCCCTGAAAAGTTGTAACCATTTCGTAACCACGTTTTCAGTATAAAGCGGAATACCTATCAACACAAGGATTATTGTAAGCTAGTTCAACTCATTGAATTATATTGAAACAGGTGGGGTCGCAAAATGGCAATCAACACGCCAAAACGCCCTATATCATGGATTGAAAATCCTTGTGTCGGTGGTTCGATTCCGCCCCGGGCCACCAAACAAGATGCGGCTTGGAGTTGATTGCTCCGGGCCGTTTTTCTTTTGAGGGGATATTTTTGGGGCAGCGCAAACGCGTTCTCACCCTTTAGTTCTTTTCCTGCCTGTAGGCGCGGAACATATTTCTCTCTGCCCTCAAGACGTTGAATTGCGCCTGGCCAGGACAACCTCTTGACCCCACTTAAACCGGCCACCGACAAAATCATTCTCACCGGAATTTACGGAATCCGCCTTTTTGGAATCTTTGAAATGAAAAAAACCCACCAGGACGGATGGTGGGCTGGAGAAGATTGCAATGAAATAGACGCGTGATTAGAAGGCCGCCGTCACCTGCACGCTGAACTTGTTGCCCACCCCCTTGAGGTTGCCATTGGCGTTGGTGCATTGCGCTGTGGATGCCGTGCAATCGTATTTGCGTATCTCATAGTTGGCGGTTACTTTGGACATGGGGTTGATGTTGTACTGTGTGCCCAGAGTCCATTTGCCGAACGTGTGCTCATCGTTGCGGCCTGTATTCGCATCCATCGTGTCGTAGCGGGCATCCAGTTCCCACTTTGTGTTGGGGATGTACCAGCCGCCGTCTAGATACCAGGCGTGGGCCTTCGCATTGGCGCCGTTGTTGGTGCCCGTGGCATTGGCAGGATTGGCGAAATAATAACTGGGCTTGTCCGGGCCTTCAAAGATCATGCCGTCGGCGGTGATGAACTCGAACGTTACGCGGTAAGGTTTGGCCATGTATTTCATGCCGAGGCCGGCGCGATCGCGTTTGTAGAGTATGCGATTGGCGACGGTATCATTCGTGACATCCGCCAGGCGCTGTCCGGACTGATTCCAGACGAAAAACTTCAGTCCATTCGCCGGGCCTGTGCTGGCCAGATTCTTCTCGGCTGACAGATACAGGTACTGGTCGTATTGGCCATCGACGTTGTCGAACTGGATGCCGCTGCCATTGCCCAGCATCGCGGCATAGGACAGATTCCAATCCTTGCCGAGATCAAAGCTGTCGAACACCTGCACGCCCGTGTCGCGGAAGCCGCCGGCCGTTCCGGTAAAGGCGTTGATGTTGGAGCCATTCTGGAGCTGAGTCTGGGTGAAAGGCCCCACGTTCGCCGTGTAAGCGGCGTTGGGGAAGCGCTCCAGCAAGAGGAAGTTGGCGCCTTCGGTGAAATTGACATAGTCCATTTTCGGCAGGCCCTGCAATGTTTCTTCGGACCCCGGGTACTTGAACAGGCCAACCCGGACACGGGCGCCCTTGATATAGTTCAGCGTGACACTGGCGTCGGTCACCACCGCGCCGTTGGAACCAGTGCTGCTCCGGTTGGTGGCCGCATTGCCCGCTTCCAGCAGCATGAAGTAATTGATATGTTCATCAAGCGGGAAACCCGTGCAGCGCACACCGATCTGAGCATGGAGGAGATTAAAACCGCTCTGTGCATTCAGGTTGGGGCCGAGCAGCTTGGCCGGAACATACCCGCCCGTGGCGTTGGGGGAACTGTAGTCCTTTTGGTAGTTCGCCTGGATGAAGCCCCAGACTTTGACGGGTGCCGATGCACCGGCGGGTTCGGTGCCTTGCAGCATCAGCCAGTCATAGGCGCCGGCCGTGCCCGTCACAGCCAGACCCAGTGTGAAAGCAGCACCGATCAGTGTGCGCATGAATAATTTCTTATGACGGCTTCTTTCTGGAAGGCAGGGCGGGCGGCATCACCTTGATCTCCAGCGATCCGCAAAGCTTCTCCAGCATCAAGGTAAATGCGGCATCCATCGCAAACGCGGTGTTGACCGCCGCGTATAGCACTTTACACAGCGACAGCAGTGCAGCGCCTACGCTGACGGGTGTCGGCATGGGTGGCGGCAGCTCCACCACTACTACTGCCGTCGTTCCTGCTAATCCTGCCGAGGCGTGCATCGGGTGTAGCGGTACCGAGGCATCCAGCAGGCGCAGGGAATGGGTCGAAATACGCGCACGTTAATCACTGCATGGCAGACAATTTCTTCGTTCAACAAGCCGCTACGCGGCGTGTTGTCAGAACCTCAAGTAGGTCAACGCCTAACGCCATAAACACAAAAGCCCTCACGAGGAGGGCTTTTGTGTTTATAAGGAGTCTGACGATGACCTACTTTCACATACGTATGTACACTATCATCGGTGCGGAGTCGTTTCACTGTCCTGTTCGGGATGGGAAGGAGTGGTACCAACTCGCTATGGTCGTCAGACATAACTGGTATCGGGGATCAGATGTCAGGGATCAGGTATCAGTTTCTGGCCGCCGCTACGCGACACCTTGTTTCTGATTTCTGATTCCCGATTCCTGATGCCTGAATCGGAAGAAGTAAGGGGGTCTTGATTGCAGCGCGACTCGGTTCTGATGCTGGTTTTACCCATCACCATTCACCCATCACTTGTTACTTTGCTTCGACACTAAGCCGACATTAGAGAACTGAAGAAAAATGTTTCGCCAAACCAAACAAATATAAGAGCTGGAAAATTGAGTTCTTGATCTGAAGGCTCATGCGATGCGTGTGCGATTTCTATCCAATTGTAAGTTTCACAACCTTCCGGCTAACACTCCAAGCGAACATCTGTTTTAGCTGCTGGTAGTCCAATAACTTTTTTCTGGCAATCAACAACAGCAAATCGTGTGATGCGAACGCCAACACGCGCTATCCTGCCCAATGCGCCGGGTTTTTCGATGGCGATGCAAACCCGCCGACAGGCAAATTCTCTAATCAGCTTTTGCGCAATGTGTTCCGCCAGTGCTTCCAGAAGTTGGTAGCGGCATTCCGCTACCCAGTCACGCAAGCGTTCCTCCACTTGTTCGCGGTTGACTGAAAAGTGTTGTGTCGCTTCAAGCCTGAAATCGAAAATGAGCGGCCTTGCGGCCACTCGTTCCCAGTCATACACACCGATTACGGTTTCAAGGGTCAGGCCGCGCAGCACCAGCCGCTTCGACAAGCTCTGGACAGACGCAGGCAAAATTATACAGCCGCACTGCCGCGCAGTTGCCTGGCGACTGCCACCATGTTCTGCAACGCTGCTTCCACTTCCGGCCAGCCGCGAGTCTTCAGGCCGCAGTCCGGGTTGATCCACAGGCGGTTTGCGGGAATCACCGCCAGTGCCTTGCGCATCAGGCGCAGCATCTCTTCGATGCTAGGCACTCGCAGCGAATGGATGTCGTACACGCCGGGGCCGATGTCATTGGGATAATGAAATCCGCGGAAAGCTTCCAGCAGCTCCATATCCGAGCGCGAGGTCTCGATGGTGATCACGTCCGCATCCATCGCCGCAATGGCGGGCAGGATGTCGTTGAATTCCGAGTAGCACATATGCGTGTGTATCTGCGTGTCGTTTTTGACGCCGGATGAGCACACCCGGAAAGCGCGTACCGACCAGTCCAGATAGAACGGCCAGTCGGATTTTTTCAGGGGCAACCCTTCGCGCATTGCCGCTTCATCGATCTGGATGATGGCAATGTCGGCTTGCTCCAGATCGCGCACCTCGTCGCGTATCGCAAGCGCGATTTGCAGCGCGGTATCCGCGCGCGGAATATCATTGCGCACGAATGACCATTGCAGAATCGTGATCGGACCGGTGAGCATCCCCTTCATCGGCTTGCCGGTAAGACTTTGCGCATACTGTGCCCATTCCACCGTCATGGGATGCGGACGCGATATGTCGCCATAAATGATCGGTGGCTTCACGCAACGCGAGCCATAACTTTGCACCCAGCCGTATTCGGTGAAGGCGAAGCCTTGTAGTTGTTCGCCGAAGTATTCCACCATGTCGTTGCGTTCTGCTTCACCATGCACCAGCACATTCAGCCCCAATGCTTCTTGTTTGCGCACCGCACGCTGAATTTCGGCACGCATTTCTGCCTGATATTCCGCTGCGCTGATACGGCTCTGCTTGTAATCGGCACGCGCGGCGCGGATGTCCGCTGTCTGCGGGAACGAGCCTATGGTTGTAGTGGGGAACGCGGGCAGATTAAAGCGCGCTTGCTGTTTGGCGATACGCTCCGCAAACGGAGATTGGCGCTGTGCATCTTGTGGCGTCAAGGCAGCCATACGTTTTCGAACTGCCCTGTCATACACCTTTGGAGAATACACGCGGCTTTCCAGCGCTGCGTTGGTTTGTGAGAGTTGTGGCGCGATGGCTTCCTTGCCTTGCGTTGCACCGCGCGCCAAAGTAGCGACTTCTGCCAGTTTTTGCGTGGCGAAGGCCATCCAGCTTTTTAATGTCTTGTCGAGATTGGTTTCCTGCGCCAGGTCCACCGGAACGTGCAATAGTGAACAGCTGGGTGCAACCCACAAACGTTCACCCAATGTTTCGCGTAACGTATTCAGTTTCTGCAGGGCGGCTGCAATATTGCAGCGCCAGATATTGCGCCCGTCGACGATGCCAACCGACAAAATTTTGTCTTCCGGAAAATTACGCAGGAAACTATCTGCCTGATACGGGGCGCGCACCAGGTCGATATGCAAACCCGCAACAGGCAGTGCCTTAAGGAGTTCGGCATGTTTTTCTACGCTATCGAAATACGTGGCGAGCAGAATTTTAGGTGCGCCCTGTGACAGAGCCGCATAAGTCGGTGCGAGCGCATCCACCCATTCTTGCGGCAAATCTAGCACCAATGCAGGTTCGTCGATTTGCACCCACTCCACACCCTGTGCCTTGAGGCGCGCAAGGATCTGTTGGTAAACTGGGATCAGTTTGGGCAGCAGATTCAGGCGGCGCAAACCTGCGTGCTTCTCTTTGCCCAGATACAGGTAAGTCAGCGGGCCAATCAGCACCGGCTTGGCATTGATGCCCAGTACCTGCGCTTCTTCGACTTCCTCGAATAGCCATTCACTGCCCAGCCTGAATTCGGTGGTGTTCAAAAATTCGGGGACCAGATAGTGGTAGTTCGTATCGAACCACTTAGTCATTTCCATAGCGAAATTGCTTTTGTCACCACGCGCCAAGGTAAAATATTGCGTTAGGTTCAACGTACTGTCAGTGAAGCCAAAGCGGCTGGGCGCAGCACCAAGCAGGGTCGTCATGTTGAGCATCTGATCGTAGTAGGAAAAATCTCCTACCGGGATCAGCTGTATGCCCGCTTGTTGCTGCAGCTGCCAGTTTTGTGTGCGCAACCCTTGCCGATACTGAGCAAGGCGGCTTCATCCAGCTCGCCTTTCCAGTAAGCTTCAACGGCTTTTTTTAGCTCGCGTTGTGCGCCGATGCGCGGGAATCCCAAGTTGTGTGCAATCGTCATGTCCATCTCCTGCTTGAAGGGCTGGCATGATGCAGAAAACAAGACTATTATTCAAAATCATTTTTTTGACATTGTTCATTAAAACTATTCATCATGACCTCTATCCTCGAAGTTCGTCACTTGCATACCATGCTGGCATTAGTGGACTGCGGCACGCTCTCGCGTGTGGCGGCACGCGTACATCTGACGCAATCCGCCATTTCGCATCAAATCAAACTACTGGAAGATTATTACGGAACTCCCATATTCGAGCGCAAAACCCAGCCGCTGCGTCTCACACCGGCGGGGCAGCGCCTGTATGTGCTGGCGCAAAGCGCTGTGGCGCTGGTGAATGAAGCGGAACGCGATATCGCACGGATTATTCAGGGTCAAGCGGGGAAGTTACGCATTGCGGTGGAATGCCATACCTGCTTTGAGTGGCTGATGCCTGCGATGGATGAATTCCGGGAGAATTGGCCGGAAGTCGAGCTGGATCTGGTGTCAGGCTTCCATGCCGATCCGCTGACCTTGTTGCATGAAGATAGAGCCGATCTGGTTATCGTGTCCGAGCATAAAAAATCGGATGCTCTGACTTATCACCCATTATTCGGTTTTGAAATCGTTGGATTAGTATCGTGTTTGCACTCTCTTGCGGAAAAAGATCATCTCACGCCGCGTGATTTCGCCAATGAAACATTAGTGACGTACCCGGTGTGCGACGACATGCTCGATATAATCCGTTTCTTGCGTCCGCGTGGCATCGAGCCAAAACGCCGCACCGCCGAATTGACGGTGGCGATCCTGCAATTGGTCGCCAGCCGCCGCGGCATTGCCGCTTTGCCCGGCTGGGCGGTGCAAAGTTATCTGGAAGCCGGATATGTGCTGGGCAAACGCATAGGCAAGAACGGGTTGCGCGCCGAACTATATGCGGTGACCAGCCAACAGTTTGGCGAGCTATCCTACATCAAGGATTTTATAGAAACAGTGCGTGCGGTAAGTTTCAAGCGATTGAAAAATCTGCAACCGCTGTACACCGCTGTAGGAAAATAAATTACTTCAAATATTGTATGTATCACGGACGGATTTTTTTGCATAAGATTGAGTCCCTAAACTGCTGCAAATAATTTGCTTCGTCGGGGGAATCAGTGGGTGATTTTAGCCGGTTTCCAACTTGGAATTCTGTTGGATTTGATTTTTATGCGTGGTCGTAAGGAAACGATAGAGCTTGCGGCATGAAGCATCAAATGCATCTTG
>Ga0210044_10005492_pt1 | contig 17115 bp, 17 predicted proteins | sample CryGey13umfilter_2_FD_183959 | JGI IMG/M metagenome (GOLD analysis project Ga0210044, IMG submission 183959) | Groundwater microbial communities from aquifer in Utah, USA - Crystal Geyser 4/9/14 3 um filter (SPAdes) (version 2) | ecosystem: Environmental > Aquatic > Deep subsurface >... | reverse complement strand
TCAATAATCATCCGGCACCGGTCATGCTCCACTCCGATCATGGCAGCGAATATGCTTCAGCTGATTATTCAACCATCTGCCAGGGCCTGAATATCAAACAATCAATGAGCCAGCCGGGCTGTCCTTTGGAGCATGGAGAATGTGTCTAGGGAAATGGGTACCTTCCACCTTGATGATACCTGCGTATATGCTTCCACGCCTTTATAAAAGAATCTTGTGCTATATCTTCGGCCGCTTGAAGGTCGCCAGTTAGCTTGAAAGCAAAGTTGTATACATCTTTCAAGTATCGTTCAATGAGAAAACCGAGAGCTTTCTCGTCTCCCTCTAAATAATCAGAAACGAGTTGTCCATCTGTTTCTTTCATTTAAACGCATTGTATCAAAAATAAAATACACTTTCCAGCCGTTGTACTTAATCATTTCATGAAGGCGCAGATTATCAGTCGCATCAAGAACGACGGCATATCTGTTGTTGATGCCGCGAAAGATCACGGTATATCCGTTGGGACAGAATTAGGACAGCCGTAATTAATTCTACAGATTAGTTAGAACGAGACTGGGCAAATTTAACGTCAATCACCGTTCAACATCCAGCCAATCCGTCCTCCATAATCGTATTTCTTCAAGAAGCTCGGTGGAGGGATTCTGGGCATACCATTTCCCGTCACTCCCTTGAAAAACAATAATGTCCTTCCTTGAAATACCTTCAGGGAGGCCGTGCAGGTCGCCTGCCACGTCGAAGGTAACCGGCCATGTTTCGTGCTCCTTCTTCTTTTCGGACTTCTGCCGCCAGGCTTCTAGATCGACAATATCGGCCGATTTCCCCTCTTTTCTCTTCTCATTCTTGTATGGCTCTTGTAGCTTCTCCGCTAAATTGTTTCTCATACGAATATGATACCACCAAGTATGGGTTAAAATACAAGAACGCTTTCGTCACGCTCGTTGTATTTACGCTTCTGGCGACTTTCTATTGGCACATAGTGCCGGATGTGCTTTTTATTTCTTACGCTAATGGATTTTTCGTTGCTTTTGATATTTTTATCATTATTTTCGGGGCTATTTTTTTCTTGAAGATCATACAGGAGTTGGAGGTGATTAAAAACGTTTCCTATTATCTCGAGCACTTTTCAAGAGATTATCGGATACAGATAATCATATTGGCTTGGTTTTTTGAAAACTTCATAGAATGGACAGCTGGATTTGGAACTCCGGTTGCCGTTGTCACTCCGCTTCTTGTGGGCCTGGGCCTGCCGGTAATCAGCGCTTTGGTGATAGCGCTTTTAGGCAACAGCGCCTCTGTAGTTTTTGGAGCCGCAGGAACGCCGATCCGAACTGGATTTGCTAGGTTTGATGTCTCTTTGGCTTTGGGGAGTATCGGCATTTCTTTCTCTTTCATAACACCACATGTGTTTAATCTATTTAATCCTGGATTCGCCTTTATATTCGCAGGTTTGGTGACCATGTTCATTTGGAAAAGCGGGAAGAGAATTTTTTCATCTTCGATTGCAAACGCTTTTTTGCGACGATTTCAAACATCATGTTCGGAAATTTTTTCAATACTGTGGGACAAGCGCTTGGTTTCAACGTTAGCATGTTATTGTCGCTGGGCGTCGTCGGGGCGTCGGCAGGCAACATGATAGCTCTTACTGATATGTTGGCGGGTGAAGCGGTAATCGGCGTAAAAAATCGCGAACGGCAGATTCTCAAGGGGGTTTTTGTTCCCTGCACAATATATCTCATACTGGTCGGAATTACTGGAATGTTGATGGCGTATATATGAACTATACACATTGTGGCATTTTTGTTATTTACGGTTTTTTATTAATACCAATCAGGATATACTGGAGGGATGTCATTGAAGAATAGGGTCTTTTTAAAGCATATGTCGCGCGGGCAGTGGTTCATTGTTGCCGGAGGTACTGCAGTCATCATTCTCATCGGCGTTCTGTCATGGTATGGCTACACACGCTTCGCTATTCTTTCAAAACGGATCGCGCGACTTGATACAAAAATTGACGAACGACTTGCGTCAATCACTGAGCTTCTGCAGAACAATCTGGCTGAAGCAACCACGTCATTCGGGAATGCGCTCAATCAAGAAACGAAAAATATTCAGGTGCAGTTGGGTGGAGTCAAAAATCAAGTCGGCTCGATTACCGATACTGTGACTGACCTGCAGAAGCTGAGTAAGATCGATCCTGAGCTCCTTGCAAAGTATTCAAAGATTTTTTTCCTTAGTGATACATATGCGCCCGCGCGGCTCGTCGAGATTCCTCTTGCATATAAATATTCCGAAAAGGCACAACTCCAAATAATCCCGGAAGTCCTCCATTATGTACAGAAAATGCTAGACCAAGCAAAAATAGACGGTATCGCACTGTATGTCGAATCGGCATACCGTTCATTCGCTACCCAGCAAGCACTCAAGGGACAATATACGGTCATCTATGGCGCTGGCACCGCGAACCAATTCTCTGCGGACCAAGGTTATTCTGAACACCAGCTCGGCACCACTGTTGACCTAATCACGACCGGATTAGATGGTAAGCTCGCCGGATTTGAGACTACATCGGCTTATGCGTGGGTTATCGCCAACGCGTATCGCTATGGATTCGTCATCTCATATCCGAAAGACAACAGCTATTACATCTTCGAGCCATGGCATTGGCGCTTCGTCGGTGTGAAGCTCGCGACCGATCTCAATAATTCGAATACGTATTTTTATACGATGGACCAGCGCACCATCGACACCTATCTCATATCTCTGTTCGATTGATACTCAATTCATAGATTCGTAGGATTGTATACTATACTTAACTTATGTTGAAGCAAAGTTTGAACAGATGGTGGTTATTCGGTTCAGTCGCGTTGATCCTGCTTCTCGCTTTCTTTACGAGAGAGGTACTGACTGCGCATAGTTTTGTATACAGCATTGACATCTGGTTTGAGAATTTGCTCCTTTCTATCCGCACTCCTTTTCTGCTAATTATATTTAGTTGGATAACTTTTTTTGGGAGTACCTTCGTCGCTCTTATACTAGCAGGGCTCGTGAGTGTTGCGATTTTATTCTTTAAAATTAATAAGTCGTACCTGCTTGGTCTGGCTGTTATGTTTATCGGAGCTATTGCTTCGGATTATCTTATAAAAATTATCATCGGGCGAGCCCGGCCGGGCGGCCTTATTCCGTCTATTGCCGAATCCTCGTTCTCTTTTCCGAGCGGACATTCCGTAATGGCGATGGCTCTCTATGGCTTTATTGCCCTTATCCTATGCGAACTCTATCCGAAAAAAACGAAAATGCTAGTGACCATCGCTATAATAGTGATTCTTGTTATAGGATTCAGCAGACTCTATCTTGGTGTTCACTTCTCCAGTGACGTTATCGCCGGATATATATTGGGAGGATTATGGCTGTTGACGGGGATTGCGATTAAAAACAGATTCCAGTCTGATAACCGCTTTTCAAACTATGCAATTCGTTAATACCATCTATTCGCGCACTGGCATTTTTGCCACCGCCACGGCGGCTGTGTGGATCGCGGTAACGGCGTTCGGGGAGTTTTTCGACGGGGCACTGAATTCGGCGTGCTATTCGTATCTGGGATGCGACTCAGGATTCTTCGGCTATGATGCTATCGAACATTTCTTATTCGGGTTTGCGGCGGTATTGGCTATTGTATGGGTATGCCGAAAATTTCCTCAATATTCGATCCTAAGCACTTCCTATTGAAAAACAGGACTCGTATTAGTGGCGAGTATCACGCTCATCGCCGTCCTGTGGGAAATAGGTGAGTGTTTCCGCGATGCGTACCTGCTCGATATAGCGCATGAGACTTTACTGGATTTTGCACGCCACATAAATTATCTCGCCCAACCGAGCAATATCGACACGATGGGTGATCTGGCATTCAATCTCTTCGGTTCCCTCCTAGCGGTTTTCTATATAAATCCTAGGCTACAAAAATTTTGTGCGTGCACTACGTGGCTTTAGTGAAGCAGTGGACCCGAGCGGACTTGAACCGCTTGCCTCGTCAATGCGAATGACGCGCTCTACCAGATGAGCTACGGGCCCATTCAAGCATCTTCATTTATTATAAATTATTTCTGTACATTACTCAATACCCTCTGAACGTGCGAAATGATTTCTTCGAGGTTGAAATTAACCTTTACCATGAATTCCTGTGCGCCGAGACTCATTGCACGATCGATATCCTTCTTCTCTCCCAGGTTCGAGAGTATGATGACCGGAATCGAGGCGAGACGCTCATCCTTCTTAAGTCGCGAGAGAATTTCGAAACCATCAATACCTGGAAGAATAAGATCGAGGAGAATGATATCTGGTTTCCAGTTTTCGAGGATTCCGAAAGCTCCTTTCGCATCGATGGCGCTTTCTACCTTGAGCCCGCTGGAAAAAAGCTTGTGGATGAAGAGATTGCGGAGAAATTTATCGTCCTCGACAACCAAAACTCCTTTCCCTTTCATATCTTGGTCAATAATTGGTAGTTGTGCCGCTTCTTCTGTTGCCTTGGAGTGTCCATTCTCCTGCAATAGCGCCTGCACCTTTTCTAGCACTTCGGCAGGATCAAAAATGGCCTTGATAAGAAAATCTTTTGCACCGAGTTTTTTGGCAAGTTCTACTTCTACCGGCTGTCCGGAGTTTGAAATAATAATGACTGGGATGTCCTTGAGGGCCGGATCCGTACTCATCTCTCTCAGTACTTCCATGCCGTTTTTTTTGGGCATGAGAACATCAAGAAGAATAAGATCTGGCTTCAGGCCACCTCGTAATTTCTGAAGTGCAATCTCCCCATCTTCAGCTTCTTCAACCGCGTAGCCGCTCTTCGAGAACTTTTCTAACAAAACATTCCGCAATGTTTGATCATCTTCAACAATAAAGATTTTTTTGCTCATATGGCTATATTATACATCATCTAATAAAGCGTCATCTTTTGGAATATGCTGTGCATCTAAAGGAAGCGAAAAAGAGAACACCGAGCCGGTTCCTTCTTGTGACTCGACATGGAGCGATCCGCCGTGTCGCACCGCCACATTTTTTGCGAGATAGAGTCCTAAGCCGGAACCGCCTGTTTGGATATGCAGTGCGTTATTTGCTCGGAAAAATTTAGTGAAAAGCATATTCATCTGTTCTTTCGGGATGCCAATGCCAGTATCTCGCACGTGTATCTCTAGAAATCCATCGTGAATATTGATCTCTATTGAAACTTTTCCGCCGGCTAATGTATATTTGATCGAGTTGTCAACCAAATTTTGAAGGGCGAGCGCTACTTTATTTGCATCAAACACAAACAGCGGCGGATTTTCTTTCGGCATCGTTATACTGATTGCTACGCCTCTCTCGCGAGCAGATATTTTCATCAACTCGACGACACCTTCAATAGTTTTCATGATGTCATTCTGTTTGAAGTCATAGCCGAAGCGGCCCTCTTCAATACGTGCGACGTTCAGGAGATCGTTAACCAGCTGTATCATCTTCTCATTTGTTTCGTAGCCGTTGCTCAGAAGCTCATACTGCGAAGAATTAATGGGTCCTTCGTCGCCGTTGAGAATCATGTGGAGCGTCCATTTGACCGCTGAAAGCGGTGTGCGCAATTGATGCGCGGCAATTGAAATGAATTCGCTCTTGCTCCTTGCAATATTTTTCTCGCGTGTCACATCGCGCACGAGTTTTATAAACCCCTGTTGTTCTTTGGTCGTCTGATCGGTAATTGGCACCGTGATAATTTGCAATTCGCGCTCAAGCGGATAGGAGATGGTCATTTCGTTTATTTCCGCATTGAATTTCGTCAAGTTACGTTTAACCTTATTTGTCGCAGACGCTAGTGCGGGATATGAGACGTCAATCAGGCTCTTCCGGTTCTTCGTATCGATATCTTTCGGGAGAACTTCTTTCCCAACCACCTCCTCGCGATCAATTCCTAGAAGCATTTCTGCGGCGCGATTCATGCGAAGTAGGGTGAAATCGTTATCATATTCGAGAAGACCGTCAGTGAGATTTTCGATAATCGTCTCGATATGAGCCTTCGACTGGATGATTTCCCGCGTTTTTTCTTCGACCTGCTTTCCAAGCTTTTTTGAATATTCCTCTGCAAGTTTCCTCCGTTCCTCTTCCGTCTTTTTTACTACAGTGATCTTTTCTGCCTGTTCTCGCTCGCGCTGTACATCCGCTTCACGCAGATCTTCTATCATAAGACGAAGACCTACAAATAGTTCGGTGAATTCATCTTCTTGGTAAGAAATCTCCGGGGTATCTGAAAAATTTCCTACAGCAGTCCGTTGTAAAAATGGGGTAAGTTCTGAAAGTCGCTTTGCGGTGTTTGTTTTATAATTCTCAAGTTTTTTTTCGTTAGAAATATCCCGGAATACGAGCAGACCAATTTCACTGTTCTCGAACTTAATTGAGCGTGCAGAGATAAATATAGGGAAGTTATTTCCAGACCATGATGTTAGATGGGCGACCTTGCCGGGCGGAACTGTAAATACTTTTCTCGCGGTGAAGATTTGGTAGGTGATGCGTTCTTCCGACTCGAGCGGACTGAAATCAAATGTGAGCGCTAGTGCGTCATCTATGTGCTTGCCGATGAGGTCATCGCTGGTATAATCGAGCAGTAGACTCGCATGTGGATTAATGAGAGTAATTGTCCCATCCGGAGCAAATATAATGACACCCTCTGCGACAAAAGATAGAACGCCGCCAAGAATGGATTGCGCCATGAAAAATACCCAAAATTATGCGGCGACTGCGGGTGTTTCTGGAATATCTTTAATCGCCGCACGACACTTTTGGTCGATGTGCGGAGAAATTGTGGGGAGATTGTGTTCGTTAGCCGCGTGCGCCGCCGCTTGTGCCATAATGTCCTCCTCGGTCTCGCCGGTAAACTTCACATCGCAATCAACACCGATATCTCTGCAAGTAAGCTGTTTCATTTTATTGTAATGAATTTATGTACTAATATTCTGATCCACGGAAACATGAAGCCATTTGAGGGCCTCTTTCTCAGTGGCGAAAAATTTCATATTTCTCCTCGACGAAGCTGCAATAACAAACGACGCAAGCGTCCTCACAAACACATTTCCACCGAATATAGCTGCCCTAAAAATCTTTGGATGTTTAAAAAATTCAACCCATATTCTTCTCGCCGCCGAGGAAAATTGCGTAGATTGCTGTATATCTATACTAACGAGGTGCGCTTCTCCTGCATCAACAAACTTCCATCCTTCATCTCTTAACTGCACCGCCTCACTTTCATCCACGGGCGCAGATATAAGGTAGTGAATGATGCCATCCTTGCACCAAACTTTGTTCCCGCCGGGTGTTTTTATTACGTTTTCTTCATCCATATGAGTGTCGCCTCACATTGCTAGTATACACAAAATGCAGTAAGAAGCAGTACCAATTTATCCACATGTACAAAATGTCTTTATAAGTTCGGGCCGCCGGGAATTGAACCCGGTCTACACGCACCCGAAGCGTGCGTACTACCGGCATACTCCGGCCCGACACAGACCATCTCTCCCGTGTGCGCTCTAAGGGATTCGAACCCCTGACCTTTCGCGTGTGAAGCGAACGCTCTAACCAACTGAGCTAAGAGCGCGAACTATGGCGGGATAACAAAAGGATAACAAAAGATGGGTGGACCGTACAGGATTCGAACCTGCGACCCCCACATTGCAAATGTGGTGCTCTACCAACTGAGCTAACGGCCCATTTGGTATCAATGTATCATTTCCGAGCGATAATTTGAAGCCAGACGGTTTCCCCCGACTGCGAAGACCACATCGAACGTCTCCGGCATCGAGCCGAGATTCGTCATAGACAATAGCCAACATCGAGTACTCCCGCGCCAGACGAAAGCTCCGCTATCTCTCGAGCGCGAGATTGACCAGATGGGAGAGAAAATCGGGGAACGGCACGCCGACCGCGGCGAGAGATTTCGGCAGAAGTGATTCGGACGTGAGCCCGGGGAGCGTGTTGGTCTCGAGGTAATAGACGCCTTTCGGCGCGACGATGAAGTCGCTTCGCGAGTAATGGCGTAAGCCGAGCGCGCGGTGCATCACCATCGCCGCTCGTTTCAATTCCTCGGTAGCAACGCGGGAGAAATGACCGGGACAGATTTCGCGCGATTCGCCGGAATACTTCGCATCGTAGGAGAAGAAATCATCTTTTGGAGGAATAATTTCGACGACGGGGAGCGCGTAGAGCGCTTCGCCGCGCAGATTTTCAACAACGCCTGCAGTCGCCTCCTTTCCACGAATATATTCCTCAACGAGAATGCTCGGTGCACCGTCGGAGAAAAGCCGTTCGAGAGCGGCGAGAACCAGCGCATATCCGCCAACGATAGAAATACCGACCGAGGAGCCCCAGCCGACGGGCTTCACGACGACCGGCTGATGGAAAGCGCGGATGATCTCGTGTGCCGCTACCTCATTGTCGGCAGCGCGCTCGAGATGACGGAACTCCGGCGTGAGCAGTCCAGCTTCTTTCGCGCACATTTTCGCCATGAGCTTATGCATCGCGAGATACGAGCCGAAGGAATCCGCACCTGTATATGGAACTCCGAAGCGTTCTAGGAGTTTTTGCACTTCCCCATCCTCACCGTATTCGCCATGCAGACCGATGAGAACAACATCGAGCTGTCGCAGGACGCGCTCGGGCGTCGTCGGCCGACCGCGGTCGTGCCACTGTCCTCTTTTATCAATATACACATCGCGCGTCGTAAAGCGTTCTTCGGGAAGATTCGCGAGTATCGCGGCGCCGGATTTCAGCGAGACCACGTGTTCGCGCGATGGCCCGCCCCGCAGGACTCCGACGATAGTTTGCATACCGTTTAGTATACCAAACGAGAACGAGCGTGGCGGTGCCGGGCGAGCGAGAAGCGATGTGCTTCGGCATTCGCTAGAACTACATCAGTTTCATCTATGCCAGCGCGTCGTGTGCCGATAATTTCACGTGGGCGGTGCCGCCCATCTTTAACGACTGCCACTACTGATATGGCGACACCCACTTCTTTGAGCACCGACTCTGCCGCTTTTTTATGTGCAGTGCCACCATCCACCACAATCGCTTTTGGCAAGGGCCATTCAGGGTGACCTAGACGCCGCGAGAGAATCTCTTTCAGCGATGCAATATCATCATTTTGCATGTAGGACGTAGTACGTCCTACATGTTTTTTAGGACCGCGGATGCGGAAGATTCGGTATGCCGATTTGGCTGGGGTGCTATTCTCGACTACAATCATTACACCAATTGCATTCGTTCCAGAGAGATGCGCGGTGTCATATGCTTCAATTCTCTGCGAAGCGAATTGCCCCGAGTTTGTCGAGGGGTTCTGTTCCAAATTCTCATCTTTGATAAGCGAAACATCCTGAATATGGTCGAATGCGGAGAGTTGTCGGCGGGCTTTAATCGCATCTTCGAAACGTTCCTCTTTTGCCGCGTGCCGCATGTCTTTCTCAAGTGTCATGCGTAATTCTTTCCCTCGTCCGCTCAAAAAGAGCATTATGTGACGTATCGTACAGCGGTATTCTTTTGCATTAAAATTACGCGGAGATTGTTTGATTTGTACATTGAATTCTCTCTGTGCCGCTTGATGCTTGCTTTTCGTACCGACCGGTTTTGCCGTATCGAAAAAAGGGAAGATGCGACGGATAATCCGCAATCCTTCACGTAACTGCGCGCCAGACGGAAATGGTCCGTATATCGCGCGAAAATGGAAGTCCGACTTCTGGAAACTTGTATTGAAGTCTGACTTCAATCTTCGCGTCTTGAAATCGATATCCTTCCCTCGAACAACGAGTACGCGCGGAATGTCTTCTCGCGTGATTACCACATGAAGAAATGTCTTATCGTCCTTCCCTTCCACGTTCACAACAGAACTGTACTTTTTGATGAGCGTCGCTTCGCGCACGAGCGCCTCGAGCACGGTCGGGGTTGTTTCAAACGTGATGCGATCCGCTCTCGTCACCATATCGACCACACGTGGTCCCCGGGTCAAAATCAATTCATCGTCGAAATACGAACGCACTCTGTCGCGCAGACTCGTCGCCTTGCCGACATACAGGACTTTCCTTCCATGTTTGAACAGGTACACGCCCGGCATATCCGGCAAGTTACTTTTTTGTAGATCGCTTTTTTTCATGGCGTTGTAAGACTTTCGATATATATTCGCCCGTATACGAGCCCTCGATGTCAGCGACCTCTTCGGGTGTGCCCTTCGCGACGACCTTCCCGCCGCTGGCGCCACCTTCGGGACCAAAGTCGATAAGATAGTCGGCATTCTTGATAACATCGAGATTATGCTCGATAACTACGACTGTATTCCCGCGCCGCACGAGCTCTTGCAGAATCTCGATGAGTTTCTTGACATCTTCATAATGAAGACCGACTGTCGGTTCGTCGAGCAGATAGATGGTCTTCATAGCCACCTTTCGATACAGCTCGCTTGCTATCTTTACGCGTTGTGCTTCCCCTCCGGAGAGTGTTGTTGCACTTTGACCGAGCGTGAGATATTCAAGCCCAGTCGCGTTTAAACTCGTCAGACGGTCGGCAATCGCCGGAATATCGCTAAAGAATTTTTCTGCTTCTTCAATAGTCATAGTAAGCACGTCATGAATCGTTTTACCGCGAAAGGTGATTCCGAGTGTTTCTTTCATAAAACGTTTTCCTTCGCACACATTGCAGGTCACATAGACCGTCGGGAGGAAGTGCATTTCTACCGCGATGGAACCGTTCCCTTGACAAGCTTCACAACGGCCGCCGGAAACATTAAAGGAAAAACTGCTCGGTTTCCATCCGCGGGCGCGCGCTTCGGAGGTCGCGGCAAAGAGGTCGCGGATATGGGTGAAGGCGCCGGTGTAGGTCGCTGGATTACTTCGCGGCGTGCGCCCGATAGGCGATTGGTCTATAAGCACAACACGTCCGAGATATTCGGTGCCCGTAAGGGATGCGATGTATTCGAGCTGCTGTTTCCCTCGAGCTAGTCGAGAGGCGATATTGCGGTGCAAAATATTGTAGAGAAATGTCGATTTCCCGCTTCCCGAGACTCCAGTGATGCAGACAAGTTTGCCGAGCGGTACGTCGATATTTTGATTTTTTACATTATGCAGAGTTGCGCCGCGCACTTTCAGCCAGCCATTCTCGCTCGTGCGGCGTTTCTCGGGAACAGGGATTTCTTTTTCTCCTCGCATATACGCGAGCGTCAAGGAATCATTTGCATTCTCTTTTGCTGTCAGCAATTCATCCAGCCAGCCGGAAGCGACAACCACCCCGCCGTGAACACCAGCGCCCGGACCGATATCGACCAGATAGTCGGAAGACAGGATAGTGCGTTCATCATGCTCGACAATAAGAATTGTATTTCCGAGCTCTTTCAGTGTGAGAAGCGTCTTGATGAGGCGATCATTATCGCGCTGGTGGAGCCCGATGGTTGGCTCGTCGAGCACATAGAGTGCCCCAGTGAGTCCGCTCCCGAGCTGTGAGGCGAGTCGAATGCGCTGCGCTTCGCCGCCCGAGAGCGTTGCCGCCGAACGATTGAGAGTGAGATAATCGAGACCGACGTTCAACATAAAGGCGATACGGCTTTCTATTTCTTTCAAAATCGGCATGGCAATATCGAATTTCATTTCCGATAGCTTGATACTATCGACGAATTCTTTCGCTTCGCGTATCGACATCGAAGTAAAATCAACAATATTCTTACCGAGCCCATTATCTTTTTCACCCTTTAAATAGACACGCAATGCCTCCGACCGAAGGCGCTTTCCTTTGCAGGCCGAACATTGCTCTTCAGAAAAAAGCGATTCGGTGCCGAGACCGTGGCATGCCGGGCATGCGCCATACGGCGAGTTGAACGAGAAGAGGCGCGGTTCGACTTCCGGAAAAGGAGTTCCGTCGTCCGGACAAATAAATCTTGACGAGAGCGTTTCGAGTGTGCCGTCGGCATGCTGGATCTTTACCAGACCATTTGACTCCTTGAGCGCGAGTTCGAGCGCCTCGGAGAGCCGTTCTCGAGCGTCAGCGGTCGTGCGAGCGAATTCGGAAACGAATATATTATCAACAAGAGCGTCGATGCTGTGCTGTTTATTCCGATCAAGTACAATCTTCTCGCGCAATGAATGAAGTTTCCCATCAATGACCACTTTTTCATATCCTTTTCCAAGAAGGTCATACAGGAGTTGATAGTATTCGCCTTTCCTACCCACGACCATTGGCGCATAGATAGTGACGGCGGCATTCCTATCGATTGCGATGATGCGTGAGAATATCATTTTTATCATTTCTTCTTTTGAAAGCCGCACTATAGGCACATCATGATTCACACAATAGGGCTGGCCAGCGCGCGCATAGAGGACGCGCAAATAATCATAAATTTCGGTAACGGTTGCGACTGTCGAACGAGGATTATTCGAACGGCTCTTCTGGTCTATAGAAATGGCCGGAGAGAGACCGGTAATTTCATCCACGTCCGGTTTCGCCATTTGATTGAGAAATTGCCGCGCATATGCGGAGAGCGACTCGACATAACGCCGCTGTCCTTCGGCAAAAATAGTATCGAAAGCGAGCGAGGACTTCCCGCTTCCCGAGAGGCCGGTAATGACCGTCATTGCGCCACGCGGCATCGCGACGTCGATATTCTTCAGATTGTGGGTACGCGCACCCTTCACGACGAGCCAGTCGCTCCCGTGCGTATGGTGATGCTCCTCTTTAAAGGTATTCGTTTTCTTTGGCATGCCTAAATCCTGCCCGTGGCGGGGCAGGTACGATATGAGTGTATCACTTTCTTTTCTTCCCTTCCAATTTGTACAGCTCATCACGGATGAGGGCGGCGGTTTCGAAGTTGAGTTGTGCCACTGCCTCCGACATTTCTTCCCTCTTGCGTTTAATAAATGCCTTTGGATCGTCTTTATATGCGAGCTTATCGAGTACAAGAAGCTCGTCGATGGTTCGCTGGTGCTCGGTGCGCATACTTGCCGCAATGTCGTGGATTTCTTTATGGATAGTTTTCGGCGTGATGTGGTGTTTCTTATTGTGCGCAACTTGGAGCGCACGACGGCGATTCGTCTCGTCAATGGCGTGCTCCAACGAGCTGGTCATTACATCGGCATAAAGAATGACGCGACCGAGCACGTTACGCGCCGCGCGGCCGATGGTCTGTATAAGCGACGTCTCGCTCCGAAGGAATCCTTCTTTATCGGCGTCCAAGATACCGATGAACTCTACTTCGGGCAGGTCAAGCCCTTCGCGAAGCAAGTTTACGCCGACTAAGATATCGAATTCTCCTTTGCGGAAGTTAGTGAGGATGTCGATGCGATCCATTGTTTTCACATCCGAATGGAGATATCTTGCTTCAATTCCCTTCTCGCGCAAGAATACTGAAAGATCTTCAGCCATCTGCTTCGTTAAAGTTGTCGCGAGCACTCTGCCGCCGCTTTTTATTACTTTTTCTGCCTCTTCTATAAAATCTGCAATTTGTCCTTTATACTCTTTTGATTCAACGACACCTCGGACTACGAGTTCGGGATCGATAAGACCAGTCGGGCGGATAACCTGCTCAACAACTTGTTCAGAGTGCGCCCGCTCATACGGCCCCGGCGTTGCGCTCGTATACAATACCTGCCCGATCCTCTCTTCAAACTCCTCGAACGTAAGCGGGCGATTGTCGCGTGCCGACGGTAAGCGAAAACCGTATTCAATCAATACATCTTTGCGTGATTTGTCGCCCGCATACATGCCACCAATTTGTGGAACGGTAACATGCGACTCATCGATGACCGTGAGAAATCCTTCTGGAAAATACGAGAGAAGCGTGTACGGCGGCTGACCCGGCTTCCGCCCGTCGAAGTGGCGGGAATAATTCTCGATGCCGCTCGTGTAGCCGACCTCGCGAATAAGAGCGAGATCGTAGAGCGTTCGGCGCTTCAATCGTTCAGCCTCTAGCGGCTTTTCTTCGCGCCTGAAACGAGCGAGCTGCTTTTCGAGTTCGAGTTTTATGTCCTCTATGGCGCGAGTGCGTTCGTCTTTACTCGTGATGAAATGTTTTGCAGGAAAAACGAAAACTGATTTTGGTTCTTTAATCTTTGTACGCGAAATCGGATCGAGTTGTTCAATGTGAGCGACTGCGTCATTCTCGAAAACAATACGATATATAACACGCTCGTTGACCGGCATAAACTCAAGTGAGTTGCCGATAGCACGCACCTGCCCCGGATTCAAGTCGGCATTCGTCCGCTCAAAATAGATACCAATGAGTTTCCGAATAAGCGCCGCGCGATTCTCAATACTTCCATTCGCAATCTTTACATGCACTTTCTCGTATTCTTCAGGTGAACCGAGTCCGTAGATAGCCGAGACAGAAGCAACAATGATGACATCCTTACGCGTCAAGAGCGCCTGCGTCGCAGCGTGGCGCAAGCGGTCTATTTCGGCATTGATCATTGCTTCTTTTTCTATGTAAGTATCTGAACGTGCGATGTACGCTTCTGGCTGATAGTAGTCGTAGTAGGAGACGAAATAATGCACAGCATTTTCAGGGAAAAATTCCCGATACTCTTGCGCGAGCTGGGCCGCGAGCGTTTTATTGTGTGCGAGCACCAAGGTCGGCTTGTCATACTTTGCGATGATATTCGCAATCGTGAATGTTTTTCCGCTTCCCGTCACGCCAAAGAGCGTCTGGTGTCGTAAACCACGCTCAAGTCCTTCTTCAAGCTTCCGTATTGCTTCCGGCTGGTCCCCAGCCGGCGCCCATGGGGTGTGGAGTTTAAGATTAGCCATAGTAGTCGCGGATGAAATCGGCGCGATAGTCGTCGAATCGTCCATCGAGTATCGCTTGGCGCGCGCCGGAGACAAGTTGCAGGATGAATCCGAGGTTGTGCATCGAGGCGATGATAGCGCCGAGCATCTCGTTCGAGCGGACGAGGTGTGAGACATACGCAAGTGTAAACCCTGAAGTCTGACTTCTGGAATTCGTATTGAAGTCAGACTTCAATCCAAGTTCGGAAAGTGAGGTGAAGTCGTTGCGATATCGGCCATTGCGTAAATGGATAACGCCATGAGACGTATAGATAGAACCGTGGCGACCGAGCCGCGTTGGCGCGACGCAGTCGAAGAGATCCATACCGTTTGCAATACCCTCTAACATGTCTCCAGGCTCGCCGATGCCGAGAAAATGTCGTGGTAATTCCTCGGGAAGCTCGTTTACAGCGGCGCCGAGCGCACTGTGCATATCTTCTTTTGAAAACGATCCGCCGATGCCGATGCCGTCGAAGCCAAGAGAAGCAATCGCACGCGCTGATTCTCTGCGCAGGTCCTCGTGTCGGCCGCCTTGCACAATGCCGAATATGGCTTGAGTGGATCGAGATCCGAGATTCGAACGATGAGTTTTCAGAGAACGTTCAGCCCAGCGATGGGTACGTTCCATCGCTTCGCGCTGATATTCATACGGTTCGTTTGGTGATGTGCATTCGTCAAACGCAAAGAACACATCCGCACCGAGCGCGTGTTGGATCTCGACCGAACGCTCCGGCGTGAAGCGGTGGAGCGAGCCGTCGAGATGCGAGGTGAATGAAACGCCCTCATCGTCAATGATTGCGAGTTGTCCGTGCTGGCTCGCCACTTCTTCATCGTACATTGCGAGCTCATGTTTTGACGTAGTACGTCCTACATCTGATGTAGGACGTACTACGTCCTTAAATTTCGAAACCCCCTTCCCGAAAGCGGCACCGAGCGAAAATACTTGGAAACCGCCAGAATCGGTCATCGTTGGCCCCTGCCAGCCCATAAACTTCCCGAGACCTCCGGCATCTTGAACGATTTTCTCACCGGGCTGGAGATAGAGATGGTACGTGTTCGCGAGTACGACCTCGGCTCCGAGCTCTACAATCGAACTCGGCAAAACTCCTTTTACATTCGCCTTCGTGCCGACTAGCGTGAAGGCTGGCGTACGAATAGTGCCGTGCGGCGTTGTGATGATCCCCGCGCGAGCACCTCCGGTGCTCGCGCGCTTTTCTATTTTGAAAGAAATTGTGCTCATTATTTTCTACCTTATCGCATCGGCACGGTGTTGACAAACGATAATAATAGAGTATCCTTATACTAGAAAAGTAATCGACTCATTACGGGTCGATTCAGAAAGGAGATCTTTATGAAAAAATATATGGTCGCCATTGTGGCGATGACAGTGTTTCTTGATGCGTGCGCCGGTCCGGGCGCGCTTACAAGGATTCCGGTGACTATGCCGGAAGGCCAGAGGGCGACCATAGTCGCTCACAACCAGCACGCACCTGATTGGATGCTTGCGAAGAACAAACTCGCCCTAAATTATATCGTCAAGGGCGACGTTTCTGCTACACAACTCGCTGCAGTGGCGGAAACCGAGCACGCGTGCCGAATCTACACCGATACCGTGCGGCCAAATAATTTGGTCTCAGTCCTTTCAAGTGGTGTGCTTTACGCCGCCGCCGGATACATTGGCGTCGGTCTTGGTTCACATGCATTTTCTGGTGCTGTCCATGCACAATATGCTAGATATGGTGCATGGGCGACAGGAGTCACCGGAACCGCTAATGGGATAATTACCCTAGGCGGACAGACGTATACTTTCGAGAATTGTGGGAGAGAAGTTCTCGAAAGTATGTTCCCAGAGTATAAAGTATGGGTGATACAAAAAAGCCCATATTGATAACACAACTGGCGCGAACTGCAAAGCAGTTCGCGCCCGTTATTTTTCAATCCGTAATTTATTGAGCCGTTTTCTGCACTTTCAATACTTTCAATAGTTCTACTTCGAAGATAAGCGCGGAATTCGCCGGAATGCTCGGCGCTGGTGATTGTTCGCCATACGCGAGCGATGCTGGGATTACGAGCTGCCGCTTACCTCCCTCTTTCATACCAACAATACCCTGGTCCCAACCTTGAATAACATTCCCTGCTCCGAGCTGGAAGATGAAGCCGTTTGCAGTTTCTTGATGATTAGTAGATGCGTCAAAGACAGTGCCATCGGTAAGAGCACCAATATAATTAACTGTTACACTATCTCCAGTTTCTGCTACAGCACCAGTACCGACAATCTCGTCATTCATCACAAGTTGTGTTATGGGAGCG
>Ga0210044_10005491_pt1 | contig 17121 bp, 16 predicted proteins | sample CryGey13umfilter_2_FD_183959 | JGI IMG/M metagenome (GOLD analysis project Ga0210044, IMG submission 183959) | Groundwater microbial communities from aquifer in Utah, USA - Crystal Geyser 4/9/14 3 um filter (SPAdes) (version 2) | ecosystem: Environmental > Aquatic > Deep subsurface >... | reverse complement strand
CCACAGGACTAATCCTGAAGCTAATGAAATTCGAATAACTATTCAGGTTCAAAGTTCCGGGGTTCACGGTTCAAGGTTAGAGCGTGGATTCATGAACTATCTCAAGAAATATGAAGAGCGCAAGCCAACCGTGAACTGTGAACCGTGAACCTGACAACCTGAGTAGTTACAAATTCGAATAGGTCATTCAAAGGCTGAAGGCTGAAAGAGGAAAGGAGCGAGAAGATGCACGGACCTCTTGGGCAATTGTTTATTGATATATCGTTTTCTGCCGCGCTACAGATCGTGATGATCGGATTCATCGGGGGGGTGCTGAGCGGCTTTATCGGCAGCGGTGGCGCCTTCTTTATGACCCCGGGGATGATGAATCTGGGTGTGCAGGGTGTCGTGGCGGTGGCCAGCAATATTACCCATAAGTTCGGCAAGGCGATGGTGGGGTCCCACGCCCACGGCAAAATGGGAAATGTGGACAAGCGGTTGGCCCTCTTTATGCTGCTTACGGCAGCCGGCGGCATTCGACTGGCCGTCTGGATCAATAACTTGCTTTTCAAGAGTGGAGGCGACGGGCACGGTGCGGTCAAAGGTGCCGGTGCAGACCTGTACATCAGTCTTGTCTTCGTTTGCATTCTCTCTGTTGTAGCCCTCTCGATGTTACGCGACGTCCTTTCCAAGAACGGGGAGACGGCCGGACCATCCACCAAGATCGCACAACTGTTGGGGCGGATTTACCTCCCGCCGGTCATTCACTTCAAGGTGGCAGACGTGAAGGTATCGTTGTGGGTCATCCTTCTGATGGGTCTTGCTACCGGATACCTCGCGGGGACGATTGGTGTGGGGGGGTTTATCGGGGTACCTGCCATGATCTACGTCTTTGGTGTCCCTACCGCCGTCGCGGCGGGGACAGAGCTTTATCTGGCCATGTTCATGGGAGCCTTTGGGATGTTGAACTATGCCTGGGAAGGTTACGTGGACCTCCGTATGACCTTTCTCCTGTACATCGGGTCTCTGGTCGGGATCCATCTAGGGACTTATGGGGTAAAGGTGGTCAACGAAAAGATGATCCGGCTTGCCACCGCCGTGATCATCCTCCTCTGCGTCCTGAGCCGTGGTATTGCTATCCCTGCTTATCTCAGACAGTTGAACTTCCTGGCCATAGATGCCGGGTGGGACGCTTATTTCAATGGGGCGAGCAAGGCCATGCTGTATGTCAGCGGGATTGCAGGATGCGGCATGATTCTCTATAATGTCTTTCGAGCCTATCGGCAGCGCAGACGACTGCAAAGCACCTTCAGCAGACCAGGACCTCCGGCAAAGTGATCCATTCATCCAGGCCCCGGTGTTTCAGGCCTGGAGAGGGACAGGTGCAAGGTGCAGGAAAATCATACGAGGGGAACATGAAACAACAGATAAGACTTCTTCTTCTGGACGACGAGCCGATTGTTGGGAAACGCTTGGCGCCAGCCCTGGCCAAGATAGGGGTAGAAACCGAGTCCTTCACAGATCCGGAGGCGGCCCTCCAGCAAATCGGGGAGAAGGATTTCGACATCGTAGTGACGGATATTCGGATGGACAAGATGGACGGTCTGGAGGTGTTGAGACGGGTCTTGCAAAAATCACCACGGACAAAAGTCATCGTCATCACCGGATATGCCACTCTGGAAATCGCCAGGGAAGCCCTGGCCAAAGGGGCCTTCGATTTCATTGCCAAACCCTTCAAGCCGAACGACCTAAGAAATATCGTCGCCAGGGCGGCCCGGGCCCTTGGTTATAAGGTGAAGGAAAATCCTGTGGACTCTTCATCTGCCCACGGGGATCCCGAGACGTAGTTATAAGGACGGAGTCATGCCTGTCGTTACCATCTCCTCAGATTCATACCGTTGGGGCCGGGAAATCGCCGTAAGGGCAGCGACTGCCCTGGGTTATGATTGTGTGGACAGGGAAATCCTGAAGGCCGTTGCCGATAGATACGGCGTTTCAGAGTCCGATCTACACAAGGCCCTGGATGAATCGCCATCGCCTTTCGGCATATCTTCTCATAACCATGTCAAATATCTGGCATACATCGAGGAGGCTACTTTGGCCCTTCTTCTAAAGGACAATGTAGTCTGCCATGGCCTTGCGGCCCATCTGTATGTCCGGGGTGTCTCCCATGCGCTCAAGATTCGGATCCTTGCAGATCCACATAAGCTTGCCGGCGAGATCTCTTCCGGAAGGATGCCTTCCTTCAAAAAGGTGTCTACCCTTCTGAAACGTCGGGAGAAGTTTCGCAGACGCTGGTCGCTTGCCGCATATCGTATAGACGAGACTGACCCCTCTACCCACGATATGGTGATCAGCCTTACCCAGATCGAACCGGATGAGGCGGTCAGAACCATTGCGGAAACAGCAAGGTATCGCAAGTTCAAACCGATGACTTACTCCATTAAATGCCTGAAGGATAAGGCCCTTGCCGGCATAGTACGGGTGGTTCTCCTGGATCAGTTTCCTGATGTGAGGGTTCAGGTAGATGGCTCCTCGGTAGTGGTGCAGACTAAAGCACTCGAGCGGGAGAAACATAGGAGGACCGAGGTAATCAAGGAACTGGTAGGGGATATCCCAGGGGTTACCGCTGTTGAGGTAAAAATCATTCCCGACATCTTTCGGGAGGCAACGGAGAGTTTTCGCTGAGCTTTATCTTCGCTTTAAGGTCTCGATCTAATGCTAGATGATAGGGATATCACTGAAGTACGGTACGATGTGGACAAAAGACTCAGCATGAGCATAAGGGTCAGGATTATTCTGGGTCTTTTTTTGCTTTTTTTGCTATGTCTCGTAACCAGTGTCACCTTTCTGGTTATGGGATCCCGTATTAACCAGAAATTAAAATTTATGGAAACGGTCAATTTCTACACCTTCGAGATTCAACAGGCCCGGAGATACGAAAAAAACTTTTTTCTCTACCGAACTAATTTGCCCGATGCCTTAGAGAATGTACAGGAGGCAAGAGAGATACTCAGGAAGGAGGGCATAGGTATAACCGCGGTCATTGGCCCCGCTAAACTGAATACCATGATCGGCCACCTGAATCGCTATGAAAATTTATTGGATACACTTAAGACCCTACAAACCCGAGCCCCCGAAAATGTTGATTCTTTTTCTGAGATTGAGGAAGAACTCAGGCGACATGGGGCAGAAATGATCTTCACGGCTGTAAATTTAGTGGATCAAGAACGCAAAGAAGTGGAGGAGATGTCCAGGTGGTACCGTCAGGTCCCCCTTATTTTTTTAGCCATCCTGTTGGTTATGATGGCATATTTGACCCATTTTTGGGTCCGACAAATCGTAAGACCATTGAATCGTTTTGCTGATTATACCCTTCGTATTGCCCGGGGAGATTTCACCCCCATCAAAGCAACCAGACGTTATAAAGATGAATTTTCCAGATTGGCTATTGCCATCAACTGGATGATGGATCAGCTTAAAAAAAATCAGGAACAGTATATCCAATCCCGCAAGATGGCCGTCATAGGAACACTGACCTCTGGGATCGCCCATGAATTAAACAATCCCCTGAACAATATCTGTATAACCACAGAATCATTAATAGATGAGTTAGAAGGACTTCCCGATACTGAAAAACGGAAACGCCTCGATGATATTTATACCCAGGCCGAGCGGGCCAGCGGAACCGTTCGGAACCTCCTTGATTTTACCCGTATGGACACGCCCTCCTTTGTCCCTGTGTCTGTTCACGAACTTATAAGCGCCACCCTAAGACTGGTCCGCCATGAGATGGAAATAAACAATATAGAACTAAAGTATGCCTCTGAAGATACGGAGGCAAAAATCCAGGGCGATTTTAGTCAACTCCAGCAGGTTTTCCTGAATTTGATCATCAACAGTATCCAGGCGATGCCCCGGGGGGGTACCCTGAGTATCCAGGTTAAGTTTGATGATCCTGAATTTGTTCATATTGATGTGACGGATACAGGGATGGGAATACCGCAGTCAATCCTTCCACAGATATTTGATCCCCTTTTTACCACCAAAGAAAAAGGGACCGGTCTTGGGCTTTCTGTCAGTTACAGCATCATTGAGAAGCACGGAGGAAAGTTCTCGGTTAAGACTCAAATCAATGAGGGTTCAACTTTTTCCGTTATTCTACCAAAGTACAAGGAGTAAAAGATAATGGATCTTTTCGTCTACTTGCCGGTAGCGGCTAACAGTATGAATATCTTGCTTCTTTTGGGCCTGGGAGGCCTGGTGGGTCTTTTATCGGGTCTATTTGGCGTGGGAGGTGGATTTTTGCTCACCCCCCTCTTGATCATGTTTGGTATCCCTCCAACCGTAGCGGCCGCCTCAGATTCAAATCAAATAGTTGCCGCTTCGGCCTCAGGGACTTATGCCCATTATCGCCTGGGAAATGTGGATTTTAAGATGGGCGCCGTTCTTCTGGTAGGTGGCTTATTGGGGGGAAGCCTGGGGGTTTATCTGGTAAAAATCCTGCGTTCTATGGGAAATGCTGATTTTGTAATCAAGATAACCTATGTAGTCATGTTGGGGGTTATTGGCGGCTATATGTTTGTAGAGAGCCTGCAAAGTCTGAAAAAGACCCCCGCCCCATGTTGTGAAGATTCTCCCGGTTCCTCCCTCAAAACGCCCTCTTTATATGCACGCTTGATTACATGGTTGCCGTTTAATATCCACTTTGACAAGTCTGGGATTCGTATTTCCTTTATCGTTCCCCTCCTGTTAGGATGTTTAATAGGGATTCTGGCTGCTATCATGGGCGTCGGTGGAGGTTTTATCATGGTTCCCATCATGGTCTATTTGTTGCGGATGCCTATGCATGTGGTGGTAGGGACGAGCCTTTTCCAAATATTTTTTACCTGCATAAATGTGACCATTATGCAGGCCCATATTAATCACACTGTAGATTTTGTTTTGGCCCTCATCCTTCTTCTCGGGTCTTCGTTCGGCGCCCAGATCGGGGCCCGAATCAGCAAGCGGTTAAAAGGCGACCAGATAAAAATCTTACTGGCTGTTATTGTACTTGTAGTCATGATTCAGATGTTATTAGGGCTTGTCATGAACCCTGAGTTACTTTTATCCTATAAAGGAGGCCATTAATTAATGAGCCGACTACCATGCAAGGGATTGATCTATCTACTCCCCATACTGGTTTTCATCTTCGTCTTTTCCGCTTTTAGGGCATTTAGCCAGACCTCTCCGGTCGGTATCGATACTATTCAACCCCAAAAGATATATATAGACAGTTTTTTTTCTGGGCAAAAAGTAACTGTCAGGGCCATGGTGCCGTTTGGAGATAAGGTTGTCTTGAGGCTCCTCGGTCCCCGGGAGAACTTAGCGTTGATGAAGAAGGGGCGAGTCGGGGGATTATGGATGAATGTGGAACAGGTCCATTTTCAAAGTGTACCCAAAGTGTACCTCTTGTGGACCTCTGAAAAGTTATCTGCCCTCGGGACAAGAGATAGTCTAAAAGCGATGAAACTGGATTATTTATCCCTTCTTTCCGGGACCCTGCAAAATAAAAAAAACCGTGGAGAGGAATCCCTTTTAGTCAGTGAATTGATTAAATTAAAGGAAGCTGATAAAGTATATCATATCTTTGAAGGAGCGGTTCAGATTAAACCATGGGAGAGAAGAGTTTGGGATCAGGCCGATGCTGTGTTAGAACTCCCCTCCAAGATTTATCCAGGTATCTACACTCTTGAATTGATCGCTTTTAAAGAGGGGAAAGGCAGATTAGTCCACGCGAGTACCATTGAGGTAAAATTGGCGGGATTTCCGGCTTTGGTATCGAATTTAGCTGCCCGAAAAGGATTACTTTATGGGACCCTGGCCGTGATCATCGCCACCTTTAGCGGATTGATGATCGGGATCGTTTTTAGCTCCCGAGGGGGCCATTAAATAGGTTGATAGCCCAAGGGGAAAGTCCAAACCTCCATGTTAAACTTCTTAAAAATATTGCATCGTCATAAAAAACCCGATGGGGAGTTGGCCCTCCAGTTTCTATTCCAGACCTTCCGGGAACTTTTAGATTACAACAACCAGGCACTGGAACTCATGGCCGATATGGGAGAGAAACTCAGTGGCGATTATCTATTTGACAAACATTATATCGAAACCATCATCTCTGAGCTGGAGGAGGTGGTCTATAGGATCGTCTATGATCTCAATTTAATTACCTCACATAAATACATACCCCTTTTTGACGTTTTTGAAAAGGCAAAAAATGAGATTCAGGGAGAATTGGATTCCAGGTTCACTATCCCCAAAGGGGACTATGTCTATCCCTTAAGTGAGCTAACCAAAGAAATGTCCGATTATGTGGGAGAAAAAATGGCTACTTTGGGGGAACTTCAGAACCGTCTGGGTTTGAAGGTTCCCGAAGGTTTTGTTATTTCTACCTATGCCTTTAAGAAATTTATTGAATATAACAGGCTTGAGGAGTGGGCCTTCCCCCTGGGGGAAGGCAAGCTTGGTCAGGATGTAATGGAGAGAAAGGCCGGAGAGCTTAAGGAACGTATACTTCAAGCCAAAATTCCTCCCGAAGTGGAGAAGGCGATGCGGAAAATTCTCCCCTCATGGAAGAATGCCTCCCAAAGCGGCTGGGCGGTTCGGAGCAGCGCCGTAGGGGAAGATAGCCAGGTAAGTTATGCCGGACAGTATGCGACTGTTCTAAATGTTCCGCCCTCTCAGATAGGCATTGGTTATAAACAGGTAGTAGCCAGTCTGTTCTCTCCCCAGGTAATTACCTATCGGAGAGAAAAAAATATTAAACAAAAAGAAATGGCGATGGCTGTTGGATGCACACCCATGATTTCCCCCATAGTAAGCGGGATCATTTATACGGCTGATCCGACCTGTTTGGAAGGGGAGGAAGTGATTCTCTCGGCTTCTTGGGGGTTAGGCAAATTGGTAGTCGAAGGAGAAGGCGAGGTAGATCAATATAAAGTTTCCAAGACTTTCCCTTATTCCATTTTGTGGCAACACATCGGACGAAAAACAAAACAGTACGCCTTGTCCGGGGAGAAAGGCCTCTCTTTAATCTCTGTTCCCCCGGATAAGCAGGAACAGCCTTGCTTGAATGAATCTTTGATGCGGGAAGTTGTCGAAGGGGCTATCCGCATAGAGCAATACATGAAATCCTTTCAGGATATTGAATGGTCCATTGATCAGGATGGTCAGGTAATCTATCTCCAGGCCCGACCATTACAATTTTCAGGGAAATTGAAATTAGATAAAAGCCGACTGGTTACCAAAGCTCAAAATTATCCTATCCTATTAAAAGATGCCGGGGTAATCGCAAGCAGAGGAATTGGGGCAGGGACTGTTTTCCAGGTTCAATCAGAGGAAGAGAGCCGACATTTTCCCCGCGGGGCCGTGCTGGTCTTAAAACATACTTCACCTCGAATGTCCAGGATAGTCCCCTTAGCCAGTGCGGTTGTAACGGATATTGGAGCCGTTACCGGCCATATGGCCACTATCTGCCGGGAATTTCGGGTCCCTACCATCGTAGATACCTATAAGGCTACCCAGATTTTAAAACCAGGCATGGAAGTTACCGTGGATGCAGAAGAAAATGTTATTTACCAGGGGCTTGTTAAAGAACTCCTCACCGCCCAACTGATCGAAAAAATACCCTATGAAGAAACCTATGAATTTAAGTTATTGCGAAGGCTATTAAAAAAGATATCCACCCTCCACGTAACGGATCCCCAGGCAAATGAATTCGATCTGGCCCACTGTAAAACCTTCCACGACATCATCTGTTTTGCCCATGAAATGGCCGTCAGAAAAATTGCCCAGGGGATTCAACCCAGCCAGTTGAGTTTTGTTCAGTCGTTAACAAAACTTAAACTTTCCATCCCCCTGAATTTAACGGTGGTCGATATAGGCGGAGGAATCAAAGAGGGAATTTCTTCTAACGAGATTTCTTTAGAAGAGATTTCTTGTCTGCCCCTGCAAATCCTGTTAGAGGCCCTGACCGCCCCTGGGGTATGGCAGTCCCAACCCATTGACCTGGACCTAAAGGGGTTTATGGCCAGCTTCACCAGCAAACTTCCCACCCAGGGCCTTTCCACAGACAGGCTTAATGTTAATTTGGCCATTGTTTCCAGGGAATATGTCAACCTGAGTCTAAACCTGGGATACCATTTTAACATGGTTGATGCGAATATGTCCGATGATCGAAATAATAATTATATCTATTTTCGTTTTTTTGGAGGAGTCACAGAATTCACACGACGGACCAGAAGGGCAAAATTATTGGCTCAGATATTGGAAGAAAATGATTTTGCCGTGGAGAGTAAAGGAGACTTAATTATAGGACGAATTAAGAAGATTGACCGTCGAAATATGGAAGGCAAGTTCTGTCTGATTGGACGATTAATAGGCTATACACGCCAGTTAGACGTCTTATTGCGCAGTGAGAAAGATATTGACTTTTTTGCCGATCAATTCCTGAAGGGCGAACGGGAGCTAAGCGCACCATTGTCTTAAAATCAAGAAGGAGGTCCCGATGAAGAAAGATATCTCTGTTATGGTCCTTGATGATGAACCCATTGTGGGCGAACGTTTACAACCGGTACTGGAAAAAGAAGGCTTCCAGGTGGAAGTTTTTACCGATAGCCAAAAAGCATTAAAACGTCTTGAGGAAAAAAATTTCCAGATCCTGGTTACCGACCTCAAGATGAGCGGTCCGACGGGAATGGATGTTTTGAAATATATCAAAGACCACGAGCGGGATACCGAAGCTATTATGATTACCGGTTATGCCACGATTGAAAGGGCTCGGGAAGCTGAGATTTTAGACGCTAAGTTTGTGACCAAGCCGTTTAAGCTGGATCAAATCGTCAAATTAGTGAACAAGGCGGCCAAAAAATTCAAGTAACGGAGATACTCTGGATCGGAGGAGCTATGGATAAAATTTACAACGTCATGATCCTGGATGATGAACCGATCGTTTGTGAAAGATTGCGGTCCACCCTGGAAAAGGTGAATCTGGACGTAGAGACCTTCACCGATCCTAACGACGCCGTTAAACGATTTGCCGAAAAAAAATTCCACCTTTTAATCACCGACCTCAAAATGAAGGAGCTGGACGGCATCGAAATCTTGAAATTGCTTCAGAAGGTCTCTCCAGAAACCAAAGTGATCATCATTACAGGCTTTGCCACGGTGGAAAAGGCCAGAGAAGCCCTAAAAATAGGGGCCCACGATTTTATCGCCAAACCCTTTAAACTTTCCCAACTACGGGATTTGGCGGCGAAAGCCCTTGGCCTTTAAAAAGGAGAAAGGATGGCCATTATAACAATTTCCAGAGGTACTATGAGTGGCGGGGAATCTTTGGCCAAGCGCCTTTCAGAAAGATTAAGCGTCCCTGCTGTTAGCCAGGAGATATTACAGGAGGCTTCCAGCCGGTCCGGGATATCCCAATCCCTTCTTCTCCAGCAACTGGAAAAAACCAAAGGATTGATCCATGGTCCTTCTCCAGAACGCAGATTTTATCTAACAGCCATTCAATTAGCTCTGGCTGAAAGGGCACAAAAGGGAACCTTTATTTATTATGGACATGCCGGGCATCTTTTATTGAAAGGGGTTCCGCAGGTCTTAAAAGTGCGCGTGATTGCTCCTTCAAAACGTCGAGCCCGGAAGCTTACCGAGACCCTGAAAATATCGTTTGAAGAAGCGCAGAAAATGATTGAAAAAATGGATGAGGGGCGAATCAAGTGGACCCGTTTTTTATACAATGTCGATTGGCGGGACCCATCTTTATATGACCTGGTCATTAACCTGGACGCCATAGGTATAGAAAGCGCCTGCGAGATGATCCTCTGTGCTTTAAGCCGACCAGAGTTTAGAGAAGCACCTGAGTTCCAAGCCATTATTGAAGATTTTATCCTGGCCAGCCGGGTGAAGGCTGAGTTGGCGACCCATAACCGAACCAAAGGTCTGGAATTGGAGGTAGGGGCCGAAAAAGGAATGGTTAACATTACCGGAAGTTTTCAAACCGGGGGAATTTTTCCGAGTGGAAAACATAAGATTAAGAATGATCTCATCGAAGTTGCCCAACAGGTCCAGGGTGTTAAAAAAGTCCAGATCGGCATCGAAGATATTCCTGTTGCCCTGGAATAACCATGAGTGATATCACTAAAAACTTTTGACAATAGGACTTTCAATAGAGGGGGAAAGCCATGCCTGAAAGACTTAATGTCCTGCTCCTTGATGATGAACCGATCGTGGGTAAGAGGCTCAAACCGGCCTTGGCCAAGATCGGCTGTAATGTGGAGGTCTTCGAGAATCCAAGAGAGGCATTGAAACGCATTGAAGAAAAGGATTTTGACATCGTGGTTACCGATATCCGTATGGATGAGGTTGATGGTATACAAATCCTGGAGCACGTCATCCAGAAGTCTCCCCGTACAAAGGTGATCATGATCACCGGTTACGCCATGATGGCGGTTGCCAGAGAAGCCATGGAGAAAGGGGCCTTCGATTTCATCTCAAAGCCCTTCACGCCTGATGACCTAAGGAAGGTCATCGCTAAGGCGGCGCATACCTTGGGTTCCCCCATTGATTCTGAGATGGCCAGTTGAAAGGAGGCCGGCAAACCCGCGGAGACACAATGAGTCAAAAAAAAGGGATACCCCCCACCATGACCCATGACCTTGCCGACCAGGCAAAGACCCTTGAAGGACGATCTGAGCAAATCCAGGCGACAGAATCCGCCCGAAAGGCCCTCTTAGCGAGACGCCGCCACAGACACCGCTACAGCCTGCAGCTCCATATTTACCTCAGTTTCTTTCTCGTCTTTCTGTTTGTGGCCGGCGTTGCCACTGCCCTGATGCTCACCATGTACGGGGTCGAAAAGAAACTCCGTTTCCTGGAGATTGTGGGCGAGTACATGATGGAGATCCAGCAGGCCCGCCGCTTCGAAAAGAACTTCTTCCTCTATGGCACGAACCTGAATGATGCCGTGGAAAATGTCTATCAGGCCAAGCAGATCTTTGACAACAATAGCGAAGAACTCAGAAAGATCCTGGGAAAAAGCAGCCAGGCGATCATCATGTCCAACCTCAGGCGTTACGAGACCATGCTTGAGAGACTTGTAGATCTCGAGCAGACAGAGGTAACCAATCCAGACTACCCCCTGAGAAAGAAAGAGATCGAAATAGAGTTGAGGAGACAAGGTCAGAAAATGGTTTCCCTGGCACAGGACCTCATGAAGAAAGAAAAAGAGTCACTTTCCGAGGCCATCCTGCGCTCTCGCCATATCCACATCTACACCCCTATCTTCTTGCTGCTCTTTCTTGTTCTGAATGCGTACCTCCTTGGCAGCCGGATTCTGGGGCCCATCCAGCGGTTCTCCGTGCATGCAAAACAGATCGCCTCGGGAGATTTTACCCCTATTACCCCTGAGCGCCGTTTCCGGGACGAGTTCACCGACCTGGCCATCGCGATCAATCAGATGATCCAGGAGTTGAAGAAGCGTGAGGCGGTTCTTATTCAGTCACACAAGATGCGGGCGATAGGAACGCTTACCGCCGGTGTTGCCCACGAACTGAATAATCCTCTGAACAATATCACCATCACCGCCCATATGTTTCTGGAGGATTATGACCACCTCTCCGATGAAGAACGCAGGGAAATGATAAAGGATGTGGTGAACGAGGCGGGGCGATCCAGGGAGATCATCAGCAATCTCCTGGACTTTGCCAGGGAAAGTGGCTCTCAACTGGAACCGCTTGACCTTCCGGAGCTTCTGAGAGAGACGATCAACCTGGCCTCCAACCAGATCAGGCTCTCAGGCATCAAGATTGAGTTACAGAGCGGGGGGTACCTCCCCCGTATCCACGGTGACCGGCAGCAACTCAGGCAGGTCTTCCTGAATCTTATCCTCAATGCCGTTGATGCCTCGTCCAAAGGAGGGAAGATACAGGTCTTAGTGGTCCCGGCTGATGAACCCAGTTATGTGGCGGTGAAAGTGATAGATTTTGGCAGCGGGATACCGGAACACATCCTAAGTTCCATCTTTGATCCCTTCTTTACCACCAAAGCCGGAGGGAAAGGGACGGGGCTTGGTTTGAGTGTGTCCCAGGGTATTGTAGCCAAGCACAGTGGCCGTATCCTTGTTTCCAGTGTTCAAGGCAAAGGCTCAACCTTTACCGTCACCCTGCCGGTGACCACCATTCCGGCAGACATTGACTCCAGCAAAAACCTCTCCGGTCGAGGTTGATCCTCGATCTAAACCACCTATAGGATTATACCATACCCCCCCGGCCTTTTGCCCTTGACACGAAACTCCCTTTTATCTATAGTTTCTCCAGTGAAACGGATTAGAATTGTTTTCTAAAGCATTAAAATGGAGGGAAAGGGTAATGAATGCGAAAATTAGATCGGTAAGAGCCATGGAAATCCTTGACTCCAGAGGGAATCCCACCATCCGTGTCGTTGTTGCGCTGGAAAACGACATCCTGACCTCGGCTTCAGTGCCTTCGGGTGCTTCAACCGGCGAGAATGAAGCGATTGAGCTCCGTGATGGCAACAAGAAGCGATATGGCGGCAAGGGCACTCTGAAAGCAGTAGCGAACGTTAACGAAATTATCTCTCCTAACATAATCGGCATGGATCCAACGCGCCAAGCGGAAATTGACCACCTTATGATCGCCCTCGACGGGACGCCGAATAAGGGGAAACTTGGGGCGAATGCTATCCTGGGTGTCTCGATAGCAGTGGCCCGGGCGGCAGCCCTTGCCTCCGATCTTCCCCTGTATGCGTACCTGGGAGGGCCGGGAGCCGTGAGGATTCCCATGCCCATGATGAACATTCTCAATGGGGGCAAACATGCCGAAAACTGTATAGACTTCCAGGAGTTCATGGTTATGCCCGTCGGAGCGCCAACTTTCACTGAGGCGCTTCGCTACGGGGCAGAGACTTTTCACTCACTTCAAAAAGCTCTAAAGATAAAAGGATATGCTATCAGTGTAGGAGACGAAGGCGGATTTGCCCCTAACCTTAAAAGCAACGATGAGGCCTGTCAGCTAATTGTGGAAGCAATCGAGGCGGCAGGATACAAGCCCGGTCAAGATATAGCCATCGCCCTGGACCCGGCGGCCAGTTCATTCTTTGAAAACGGGACATATAACCTTTCGAAATCAGGACAGGGGAAAAAGACAAGTGCGGAAATCATATCGTTATATGAAGCTTGGATTAAAGACTATCCGATCGTCTCCATTGAGGATGGCCTTGCGGAAAATGATTGGGAGGGATTTCGGCGCCTGACCTCCAGGCAAGGCCAGAGGATACAGATTGTTGGAGATGATATTTTTGTCACCAACACTGCTTTTATCGCCCGTGGTATTAAAGAAAACACCGCCAATGCGGTTCTCATTAAGCTTAACCAGATAGGCACCCTGACCGAGACTATCGAAGCTATTCATCTCTGCCGTAGGGCAGGCTGGGGATTCGTGATTTCCCACCGTTCAGGGGAGACCGAAGACACTTTCCTGGCCGATTTTGCTGTCGCTATGGGAGGCGGACAGATAAAGACCGGCTCTCTTTCCCGTAGTGAACGTATTGCCAAATATAACCGGCTCCTGGAAATTGAGGCGGAACTCGGAAAGACGGCAATCTTTGAAAATCCTCTGAAATTGATTTAAAAGCCCTGATCCGGCAAGGGGGGACGCCTTAAGTGCCTTCTTCGCTAATGTTGACTGATGAGGGATGAAGATTTACCTGGTAGGCCCGTTTTCGGATCTACCTCGATGAAGGCGATCCCCTCTGGAATGGGGAAAGATTCCACCGGTGTGTCCTTGATGGCCTTTTCCATGAAATACAACCAGATAGGCGCTGCCGCTCTGCCCCCCACTTCCTGCTTACCGAGGGGCCTTTCCTGATCAAAACCTACCCATACCCCTGTTACCAGCGACGGGGTAAAGCCGATGAACCAGGCATCTCTCATATCGTCTGTTGTTCCGGTCTTGCCGGCCACAGGTCTACCGATGCTTTTTACCCGCATACCGGTTCCACTCTCCACTACATCCTGCATCACATCAGTCGTCATGAAGGCGATGCGGGGGTCAATGACCTGCATTTGGCCGGTTATTGGCTGGTTTTCTTCGAAGACATGACCCGTCCGGTCAACGATTTTTTTGATGAAAAACGGCTCGCATTTTTTGCCCTGGTTGGCCAGGACACCGTATCCCCTGACCATCTCCTGAAGGGTAACACCTGATGTCCCCAGCGCCAGGGAGAGGTTTCTTGTCAGGGGAGAGGTAATCCCCATATTGGCAGCATACTGGGCGGCGTAGTCCACGCCGATCTCCTGGAGCAGCTTTATGGTGATAATATTTCTCGAGTGGACAAGAGCTGTCCTCAGGGTAGTGGGTCCCCAGAATTCTCCATCAAAATTTTGTGGTTTCCAGATATTTTCCCCCGTGGCGTCTATGAACATGATGGGAGAATCCATGAGTTTCGTTGCCGATGTCATTCCCTTATCAAAGGCTGCCGTATAGATAAATGGTTTGAAGGCGGATCCGGGCTGCCTCCTTGCCTGGGTGGCGCGGTTGAATTCGCTTTTCTTAAAATTCCTCCCCCCGACCATGGCCCTGATGGCGCCGGTCCTTGCGTCCATACAGAAGAGCGCCCCCTGAACAAGACCCCTTCTGTATCTTTGCCGTTCTTCCAGTTCCCTCAGTCCCCTTTCCACGGCAGCCATAGCTGCCTTTTGCACGGTTATGTTCAGGGTTGTGTAGACCTCGAGCCCTTCCCTGTACAGTACATCGCTGCCGTACTTTTCAAGGATGTACCGGCGGACATTTTCAATAAAGTAGGGGGCAATCTTCTCTTTAGGCCTGATGGATCGAAGTTTAACAGGAACGCCTATGGCTTTCTCCTTTTCCTGGGCAGTAATATAGCCGTCTTCCAGCATCCTCGTAAGGACATAGAGTTGTCTCTGCCGGGCCATGTCTAAATGTGCGTAGGGTGAATAGTTGCTGGGGGACTTGGGGAGACCGGCTAAGAGGGCCGCTTCGGGCAGGATCAGATCCCTGGCGCTTTTACCAAAATAGCCCTGTGATGCCGCCTCTATGCCGTAGGTGCCATGTCCTAAGTAGATGTGATTCAGATAGAGGTTCAGGATCTCATCTTTGGAAAGGTATTTGTCAATCTTGTACGCTAAGATCGCCTCTTTGATTTTTCTCATATAGTTTCTTTCCGGGGACAGATAGAGGGATTTGGCCACCTGTTGCGTGATGGTACTGCCACCCTGAACAATGTGTCCCGCCACAATATTTTTGAAGAAGGCCCTCATGATGCTCAGGATATCAACACCTTTATGTTGATAGAATCTTGTATCTTCCGCCGCCACAAAAGCCTGAATAACCACCTTGGGGAGTTCGGAAATCCTGATGACCTTTCTGTCTTCCAGGTAGAACTCATCAATAAGTTCATTATCATCGGCATACACCCGGGTGGTGATACTGGGGCGGTAATCTTTAAGGGTGGCAATGGCCGGCATATCCCTGAGAAGGGTATAGTACAGTAAACCGCCTCCCCCCAGCGCCAGGAGGACAGTGAACAGACCTGTCAACAGAACTATTGTTCCGAGGTGAGAATCTCTTCGTTTCTTTTTTTTGTAGTTTCGAGAGGACTGCTTCGTCATGGTAAATCTTCTTTATCTCCACTGGTATCTTCCGTTTTGGGGCGCTCCTTCTCTGCAAATCTTGCCACGATTATACTGATCTCGTAGAGGAATATCAAGGGCACAGCCAGCAGGGTCTGGGTGAGTGCATCAGGAGAAGGTGTCAGGATAGCGGCGACAATAAAGATAATCAAAATAGCGTATCGCCGATATTTGGACAGCATTCCGGCATTTGTAAGACCGATTTTTGTCGTGAAAAAGATGAGGACGGGAAGCTCGAAGGCAAGACCAAATCCGAGGAGGAATTTTAGAGACAATGACAGGTACTCCTTCAGGGACAGCATGGGTTTGAGGAAATCGGAAGAAAAGGACACAAAAAATTTAAAGGCCGGGGGCAGAACAATAAAATATCCGAAGAGGACACCACCGATAAACAACAGGGAAGAAGAGAGGACAAAAGGGAGGGCGTATCTCTTCTCCCGGGGATACAGGCCGGGTGAGATGAACTGCCATATCTGGTATAAGGTATATGGGCTTGTCAGGACGAGAGAGGCGAAGAAAGATATCTTCATATAGATGAAGAACGCCTCGGGCAGACCGGTAAATATCAGGGAACTTTTTTGCGGCAGAACCATCGCCAACGGTCTTGTAATGATTGTAAACAGCCGATCTTTGATGGCATAACATGCACAAAAGCCGACACCTACCGCAATCAGAATAAAGACAAGCCTCTTCCTCAATTCTTCGAGATGAGCGGTAAGGGATAATTTTTCTTCCTTAGGTTTTTCCATAGATTAAGAGATGAATTTTGGTTCATTACGTGGAAGGAGTAAAAGACCGGGAAGAATTTTCTTTCCCTTCGGATGATGAAGAAGGTTTATTGTGGTCTTTTCCGTTTCCTTTTTCGGCATATAGTAGTGAGTTCTTGATCTCGTCCATATCTTTTTTGACTTCATCCACCTCAAGTGTTTCTTTCAGAGTACCTTTAACATCGTCGGCAGCCCTGCGGAATTCAGCTAATCCTTTCCCCAGGGACCTGGCGAGATCGGGTAACTTTCCGGGTCCCACCACAAGGAGGGCGATGATGATGATCAGTATTAACTCTGGTATGCCGATGCCAAACATAATTATCTTGCTCTGAAGATATCTTATTTGATTAGGTAAAACACCTACCCCCGGGTCAGGAAAAGCGGGGGAGGGCTTCCTTAAGCGCCTTAAATGAGGCTTTATATAGTATAAATATATGGTGACTATTCAGCCACTAAGACACCAAGACACTAAGATCATATAATTATTCTTTGAATACCCTTCTTGATGAGGGACATATTAAAATTAATAAGAAAACCAAGGCGCTTACCAGTCAATTTCATAAGGCTAAGTATCTGTGCTTCCCACACAGGGTTCATCTCGTCCACTGCTTTCAGTTCACAAATAATTAGCTCTTCCACCAAAACATCTAAGCGTAAGCCTTCGTC
>Ga0210044_10005489_pt1 | contig 17126 bp, 10 predicted proteins | sample CryGey13umfilter_2_FD_183959 | JGI IMG/M metagenome (GOLD analysis project Ga0210044, IMG submission 183959) | Groundwater microbial communities from aquifer in Utah, USA - Crystal Geyser 4/9/14 3 um filter (SPAdes) (version 2) | ecosystem: Environmental > Aquatic > Deep subsurface >... | reverse complement strand
TGCGGCGGTCAGAGCTTTGGAGTCTGCGTTGTATGTCGATGTGGCTTGAGCGAGGTCTCCCTTCGGCCCCCACCCCCGGCCCCCTCCCCCCAGAGACGGGCGATTGGTGTCATTTCTTTATCGCGGCGAGTATCCTCCAAGCAACGCCATTCAAGGGGCCCTGCTTCTTCCTGGAGCCCTACTAAAGGAGCCACACCCTGATGACACTACAAGTGGGATTCTTAACAAGAATCGATTTCTCTCGCAGAGGCCAATCCCGTGGCTCGAGAAGCATGCAGGCCAGGGGGCTTCTCCTCATTTTCCTCGCCTTCCTGCTTGTCGCTGGCTGTGAAAACGGCCGAAGAGGGGCGTCGGAAGGAAAGGCGTCACCTGTGCCCCCCACTCAGGCCTCAGCCGCGTCGGAGACGGACGATGTCGCGCCAGCCGAGCTCTCTTCTTCTGAGAATGATGTGGAGGAGGCCCCCGCGGAGCTGGCTCTGCAGACCCCGCTGAAGGGCAAGATTGTTGAGGAGGCGCGCTTTGGTCAGTCGAAGTTGAAACTCAATACAAAGTCCATCGGCCAAAAAGCCAGACACATCTCCTTCAATGCCGACGGCACCAAGGTCGCGGTTCGTGGTAGCTCTGGAGTGGTGGTTTACAGCTATCCAGAGTTCGAAGAACTGCAGTCCCCCGAAATTGAATATGTCAACGCGTTGGCCTTTCACGACGATATGCTTTACTTGGCCGCCTCTTATGCTCTGATTCGGCTGGACAAAGACGGCAGTACCACGACCATGCCAGGTCTGGAAGAGCGGGTGACCGCCATCGAACCCATCGAAGGAAAGCCCCTTCTTGCTCTGGCTGGCCCAAAGGGGGCGCTTATCATCTACGATTTGGATGGACAGCAAGAGGTCGTTCGTCGGCAGTTCTGCGAACTCAAGATAGTCGCGCTCACCAGCTCCAAATCCGGCAACGTTCTTGCTGTTGGAGGGAACAATGGGAAGATCAGCTTTCTTGATACTGAGAGCTGGGAGACGCTGTGGAGTACCACCATCGATTCACGCACCTATAGCTTCGTTGAGCTCAGCGAGAAGGTTAAGGTTTGGCTGGCGAGCGACGAAAAAGGTCGTTTCTGGCGATTTGACCTTCAGGCCAAGGAGCCCGAGTTAGTCTCCCAAAGCTCGGAGTCGTTCGACCCCGACGAGCTCTATGCCATGGCGGCGACCCCAGCAGGCCAGCGGCTCGTTGCCTGCGATGGAGAAGGGCAGGTCTATGTTTGGGATCAGGAGAAGGGGAGCGGCACCAAGGGCCCAAAATGGGACGACCGCGCGGTCGCTTGGCGCTCGCTCTCGGACAGCAGTTTCCTGGCCATCACTAAGTCAGGAGAGCTCCACACCTTTGACCTGAACGAAACCTACACGCCTCCTCCTCCTCCAGAAGACCCGCCCACCACTTTCGACGGTCCATTGTACACGCTCGCGGTATCACCCGACGGTCAGTGGCTGGTAGGGGCAGACTCGTCACGCATTCTTTTTTGGTCGCTCGATGCTCAGGGCCAGGCCTCGGAGCCAATACTGCTCGACCGAGAGCGATGCCGTGGGGAAGATTGCGATGTGGAATACCGACCTGCGCTGGCCCTGGCGTTCTCGCAAGACTCCTCTCTGATTGCGGCCAGCTGCGATGACCATACCACTCGGGTCTGGCAGAGGGCCGACCAGAGTCTAATTCAGACCCTGCAACTCGAGTCGTATGCAGTCTCTGGTATTGACCTCACTTTTGCATCGGACAATACCCTCTACTTCATAGCATCGGACCGCGATGTTGCGGTTTGGCGACCCGGAGAGGAGGCCAGTGTCCGCATCGAAACTGCCCACAGCGATGAGACCACCGCTGTGGCAGTCACCGCCTCTCACATCGTGACGGGGGGAATCGGTAGGGAGGGTCTGACTCTCTGGGACCGCGAGGGCAAGAAGGTCGGACTTTTCGGAGAACCAAGAGAGTTCGACTACATCAATGCGGTGGCTTTGAGCGGTGATCAGGCTCGCATCGCCTGCGGCGGAGCGGGGGGGGGTGTTCACGTCTTCTCGGTCCCTGAACGCGAACTGCTCTTCGAAGCGGTCCCTGTCAGTCCCGACGACGAAGACACCGATGTTGTGGCCCTCAGCTACGGGCCGAATGACCGCTGGTTGGCCTCTCTTCACTACGACCGCTTCCTACGCATTTGGTCGTCAGAGGGTAAGCTTTTGGCGGAGCATGCCCTCGAGGTCCGCACCAGGGCACTGGCCGTGCATCCCACACTGCCAATCATTTGGGTTAGTGGCGCGACGGGTGTGGTGAAGTTCCGCCTTGAAGAGAATTGATTGAGGCGGAACAAAGGGGACGGGCTCTGCCCATGTTCGCCGAGGTACGAACTCCCCCAGACCCGCTTGGTTTCATCTTCTCATCACGGGGAGTATCCTCCAATCAACGCCATTCAAAGGGGGCCCTGCTTCTTCCTGGAGCCCTACTAAAGGAGCCACACCCTGATGACATTACAACTGGGATTCTTAACAACTCAGGCCAGGGGCCTGCTGCTCCTGCTTCTCCTCGCCTGCCTGCTTGGAGCTGGCTGCGAAAACGGCCGCAGAGGTGCGTTGGCAGGGAAGGCGTCGCCTGTGCCCCCCACTCAGGCCTCAGTTGCGTTGGAGACGGACGACGTTACACCATCCTCTGAGGAGGTGGAGGAGGCCCCCGCGGAGCTGGCTCTGCAGACCCCGCTGAAGGGCAAGATTGTTGAGGAGGCGCGCTTTGGCCAGTCGAAGTTGAAACTCAATACAAAGTCCATTGGCCAGAAAGTCTACCAACTCTCTTTCAATGCCGACGGTACCAAGGTCGCGGTTGACGGCTCTCGGGTGGTGGTTTACCGCTATCCAGAGTTCGAAGAACTGCAGTCCCCCGAAATTCCCTATGTCAACGCGTTGGCCTTTCACGACGATATGCTTTACTTGGCCGCCTCTGACGCTCTGATTCGCCTGGACAAAGACGGCAGTACCACGACCATGCCAGGTCTGGAAGAGCGGGTGACCGCCATCGAACCCATCGAAGGAAAGCCCCTTCTTGCTCTGGCTGGCGAAAAGGGGGCGCTTATCATCTACGATTTGGATGGACAGCAAGAGGTCGTTCGTCGGCAGTTCTGTGAACTCACCATAACCGCACTCACCAGCTCCAAATCCGGCAAGGTGCTTGCCGTGGGTGGGAACAATGGGAAGATCAGCTTTTTTGATACTGAAAGCTGGGAGACGCTGTGGAGTACCACCATCGATTCACGCACCTATAGCTTCGTCGAGCTCAGCGAGAAGCTTTGGCTGGCGAGCGACGAAAAAGGTCGTTTCTGGCGATTTGACCTTCAGGCCAAGGAGCCCGAGTTAGTCTCCCAAAGCTCGGAGTCGTTCGACCCCGATGAGCTCTATGCCATGGCGGCGACCCCAGCAGGCCAGCGGCTCGTTGCCTGCGATGGAGAAGGGCAGGTCTATGTTTGGGATCAGGAGAAGGGGAGCGGCACCAAGGGCCCAAAATGGGACGACCGCGCGGTCGCTTGGCGCTCGCTCTCGGACAGCAGTTTCCTGGCCATCACTAAGTCGGGAGAGCTCCACACCTTTGACCTGAACGAAACCTACACTCCTCCTCCTCCTCCAGAAGACCCGCCCACCACTTTCGATGGTCCATTGTACGCGCTCGCGGTATCGCCCGACGGTCAGTGGTTGGTGGGGGCAGACTCGTCACGCATTCTTCTTTGGTCGCTCGATGCTCAGGGCCAGGCCTCGGAGCCAATACTGCTGGACCGAGAGCGATGCCGTGGGGAAGATTGCGATGTGGAATACCGACCTGCGCTGGCGCTGGCGTTCTCGCCTGACTCCTCTCTGGTTGCGGCCAGCTGCGATGACCATACCACTCGGGTCTGGCAGAGAGCAGACCAGAGTCTGATTCAGAGCCTGCAACTCGAGTGGTACACAACCTCTGGTTTAGACCTCACTTTTGCCTCGGATAATGCCCTCTACTTCATAGTAGCGGACCGTGATCTTGCGGTTTGGCGACCCGGACAGGAGGCCAGTGTACTCATCAAAACTGCCCACGGCGATGAGACCGACGCTGTGGTGGTCACCGCTTCTCACGTCGTGACGGGTGGAATAGGTGGGGAGGGTCTGACTCTCTGGGACCGCGAGGGCAAGAAGGTCGGACTTTTCGGAGAACCCGAGGAATTCAACTACATCAATGCTATGGCTTTGAGTGGTGATCAGGCTCGCATCGCCTGCGGCGGAGCGGGGCAGCCTGTTTACGTCTTCTCGGTCCCTGAACGCGAACTGCTCTTCAGAGCGGAACCTTTCAGTCCCGACAACGAAGACATTGGTGTTGTGGCCCTCAGCTACGGGCCGAATGACCGCTGGTTGGCCTCTCTTCACTTCGACCAGTTCCTACGCATTTGGTCGTCAAAGGGTCAACTTTTGGCCCAGCATGCCCTCGAGGTCGGCGGCAGGGCACTGGCCGTGCATCCCACACTGCCAATAATTTGGGTCAGCGGCGCGACTGGTGTGGTGAAGTTGCGCCTTGAAGAGAATTAGAATTGATTGAGGATTTGCAGGACTTCTTCCTGCCTTAGAGCGTCCTCAAAGTATGTTTTGGGCCGAACACTCTGGCGGAGATAGGACTCGGATGACCGATTTGAGTATGATGCCCTACCGTCATGGCCTCGAGCAGCTTGACGATCACTTGGAGCTCGCGAGGTTGCGGGTTCTGCGCTACATGCGGCGCTTCCCCGAGAGGCTGGTCAGTGGTGGCGAGCTCTATACGGATCGTACAATTGGAAGAGGAGAGTTGATTTCCTTTATCCATCCGGGAGTTTCTGATTCAGGGCGGGACTGGCTCGAGTCGCTGGGCATGCCGGAGTTAGACGACCTCGAGGATGGGATTTCGCGCCTCAGCGACCACATCGATGGACGCCTGTGTCGGAATGTCGACGGCGATGTTGTGCTGCCCATAGAGGACCTCAGAGCCACTTTTGGTCTTGATGAGACCGCGCTGAAGCTGCTCATTTTGGCTGCTGCTCCCAGGCTGAGCGCAAACCTATCGAAACTCTACTCGGTGGCCTGGGCCGACTTCTCGTTGCGGGAGCCCAGCGCGGTTTTCTTGCTGGATTTGCTCTGCGAGCCGGGTCAGAAGCCAGAGTCACTTCTTTCTCATGTCCTCGATACCAGTCCACTGGTTCGCTCTGGGCTCGTAGAACCTCTTCCCCACGCGCGCTGGACCCGAGACACTCCCCGTCTTTTCGCGCCCCTTTCGGTCTCATCGAGGGTACTGAACTTCCTTCGTTCAGAGCCCTCCCTGGAGGGTGGGTTCCCCTTGGCTTGTCATCAGGTACCACCGGTATTGACTGAGGAGACGAGCCCACTTGTTGAACAGTTAGGTCAGACCCTCGCCGAGTCGGCGTCGCGTCAGGTCATCTTGAGGGCAGAGCCGGGTTCTGGACGCGCGAACGCGGTCGCCGCCTGGGCGGCCCAAACTCACCAAAACATGCTCCGCGTCGATCTCGACCAGCTCAAGCCCCTGCTCTCAGAGCTCAGTGACGTCGTCGCGTGGACGCGCTCGCTGGTCCGCGAAGCGCTGCTCACTCGGTCTCTTATCTATCTCGACTTGGGCGACCCGTGTCTGCTCTTCATCGAGGAGCTGGTCAACGTCTTGGCACCGGCCCTCAAGACCGCTTTGTCTTCTTTCTCGGGGGCGGTTGTGCTGGCCACCTCCCCTACCCTAATGGAGGCCGAAAAGTTCCTCGACAACGCCCCTACGATCGAGCTGCCACCTCCCAGCAAGGCGCTGCAGCTCGAGACTTGGAAAGAAGCGCTCGGGCTGTGGTTAGGGGAAGAGGAGAGCCTGCGCATCGCCGAAGACCTGGTGAGGGTCTATCGTCTGACACCCGGCGCCATCAGGAAGACGGTGAAGCAGGCTCTGGCGCATGCCCCTGAGAGGAAGCGCAGCAAGCACCAGCTGCGGCGCATATTGTCGAAGAACGCCCTCTTGGCCCGTATTCAACGAGATTTTTCGGGAGGAATTGAGGCGTTCACCCAGGTATGGAGCGTCGACCTCAGTCTCGACGATGTGGTGTTGAGCGACGACATCCGTGCTCGAATCAGCGACGTGCTTCGTTTCGCCACTCACGCCGACAAAGTACTGGACGAGTGGGGGTTTGGCGAACGAAACCCAGGCGCCCGTGGACTCAGTGTGCTCCTGAGTGGTCCGTCTGGCACTGGCAAAACGCTGACTGCTGGCGCCATGGCGAACACGCTCGGTCGAGTATTGCTCAAGGTAGACCTGTCGCGGGTTGTCGACAAGTATATTGGGCAGACCGAAAAGAACCTCGCCCGAGTTTTCGACAGCGCGGAGCGTACGCAAGCGGTGCTTCTATTCGATGAGGCCGACAGCCTCTTTTCCAAGCGCACCAAGGTGCAGTCGTCCAACGACCGCTACGCCAACCTCGAGGTCAACTACCTCCTGCAGCGGCTCGAAGCTTATGATGGCGTGAGCTTTCTCACCACCAACTTCGAGAACAACATCGACGACGCGTTCATGCGACGTATCCGCTTCCGCATTAGTTTCCCCATGCCCGACGAGGCCTTGCGCGCCCAGCTTTGGCAACGTCTTCTGCCGCCCCGTGCGCCCCGAGACCACGACATCGACTGGCGAGGGTTGGGCAGGGACTATCCGCTGAGCGGTGGCTACATCCGCAACGCCATCCTTCGCGCCGCCATTCACGCAGCCGACCAAGACGTTTCGCTGAGCATGAAGTTGTTGCGCGACGCAGCCGAGATCGAGTGTCGAGAGATTGGGTTGTTGCTCAACCTGGTGAGGAGCGACCACGACTTTGCGGAGCCCGATTTTGGGAATTGATCGCCATCAAAAGTGAAGGGAGCGCGTGCACTACGGCGTCTCTGCGGCTTTGGCTTTTGTCGCTTCGGCGGTACTGGTGTAGTAGTAGGGTTCAAAGTCGCGCTGTGCGATGCGATAGAAATATCGCATGGGGCGTTTGCGGATCTTGCCTGATCTTGTTTGGCCCGCGATCGCTGGGTGGCTTGTGTCATCAGCGTCTCCAACCTTGAGTTCTCGTTCCAATTTCGCCGCCCTGGGTTCGCTGCGACCTGTCATGTCGGTGGTGATTCCGTTACCGATGGCTGTATCTTCCCAATCCTTAACAGCGTCGAAGAACTCTTGCTTGGAGACGCGCTGGTGCCATTTCTCGATTTTCTCCAGCGCATCGCGAGGTGTTTTCGTCTCGTCCTGCTTGACTCGCGAATACCAATACTTGTCGACACCAGGTTGGGCGTTGAGCCAGTTTTCAATGTTCGATTTCCACTCTTTGTCTTTGGCCTCGTCCATCCTTTCCAGCTCTGAAATCATCCCGTCTAGGATCGGCAATTGCTGAGTGAGATACTTGCTGTCGACCTGATAAGCCATAACGTTGAAGTCGTCCTGAATATCCTTGAACTTCTGCCGTGATTCGTCTTTCATCTCTTTGTATTGGCCGGTGCCCAGACTGTCAGGTTCGGAGACGTTGCCTTCGATGGTATCGATGACTCCGTTATTCCAGTCCAGGTCACGCACCAAAGTCACGTGCGAGCCGTATTTCTCTTTTGGGCCGACAATCATAATGTCCCCAATATTGATATCGGCTCCCGAAAGGCTCGTGGAGAGATCATCCAAAGGCTTAATTGTGAGGCGTACGATGTTATCGGCCTCTGGCCCTGCCAGCATACCCTCTTCGAGGACCTCAATGCCGCGGCGCTTTTGCCCGAGGCTCTCGTGGTAGGCTTTGAGTCCATCCACTCCCTTCTCTGGGTTTTCCCTAAGCTCCTCGAGGCTTTCGTAGAAGGTATTCCCTACGCTGAACTTGTCCTCAGCGTCGTATCTGATCATCTCGTTGAGTTTTACTGTTGAGGCAAATCCCATGGCGACCTGGTGACTGATGCCGGCCGCCTGGTAGGCCCTGGCCGCAAAAGCGCCACACCATTCAAAACTGAAATGCCCGGGGTTATTCTTGTCCTCGTCGTCGGCCGAATATTCTTCCTTATTCTTATAGCTCGATCCAGTCGCATATTTCAGCTCGTCTGCGTCTGAGAAGCCTAAGCTCCACTGTCGTTCCGCTTCTTCTAGGATGGCGTTGACGGTTTCTGGCTTGAGGTCTGTGCTGGGTTCCTGAACCGGTGTTGGCGCCTCACCAGCGTTGATGATATTTCCGGTTAGCACCGGTGCCGGTCCCGCGCTAATCTTGGCTTTGGGCAGGATATTCAGAGCCAGCGCGAGGGCTTTCGAAAACTCCCCCCCTTTCGAACCCAATGCACTCTTATTCTTTTGGAGGACCTCCAACACCTCAGGAGGAGCACCTTTGAGGACCTTGGTCAAGGCGGCGAGATCACCTTGCGCGGCGTTTTCTTCCTTCTGCATCGCCCCAGCGCCAGGTTCGGCCTCTTTCGAGCTCTCCTCTTTCGAGTCCTTCTCATTCGTGGGGTTGACATCATTCGCTTTCGCTTTCTCGCCAACGACTTCGGGTTCGATCACAGCGCACTCCTTGGGACTACTTGCTCTTGTCGCACAACTGACATTGGAAATATTTTGTCGGGAGGTGGGTCATCCTCGACTCAAACCCAAGCACCCAGCGCCGCAGTCCTCGAGGTCAGTCAACGCCGCGCTTTGCGGGTGTGCTCTAAGCGGCCCTTGGCTGGCGGGCATTCGAGATGGTGATCTTTCCAGAATCCACCGCATACCAGAACGCGGCCTTCGCCTGCGCTGTGGACACGCCCTCAGCTGCTGCGACGCCTAGTGTCAGGGAGGCGACGGTCTTGGGCTTGTGCACCCGTACATACTCGACCAGCGCGGCGATGACTTCCTGGTCACTTGGGCGTTTTCCATTCTGTGACATCATGTCCTCCACCGGGTGCATTCGATCAGTAGGACCAGCCTGCATCAGAAACAGCGGCGACGTCAAGAATTTGTTCCCGAGCCGCATTTGGCGAGCGCCGTGGCGATGATTTCCCTGCCTGTGTGAGCGACACCGCCGCACCCGCATTTTGGTACGATCGTTCAACTCGTGAACCGCTTTGGTGGTAAAGAAGGAACTCTGGCTTGACTCCCCGGCCTTGCCCTGCCCGCCCCCAACCCTTCGCCCACGAAGGTGGGACCTGAACCCCAATCAAGGAAACCCTTTGGCACTCTCGACGACGATCAAGTCCATTCAGGACATCATGCGCAAAGACGTCGGCGTCGACGGCGACGCCCAGCGCATTGGCCAGCTGGTCTGGCTGCTCTTTTTGAAGATCTGGGACGACCGCGAGCGCGAGCTGGAGCTCATCGAGACGACCTTCGTCTCGCCGCTGGTCAACCTCACTTGGCAGGCGAGCGGCGAGTCGTTTGCGGCGGCCGACCTGCGCTGGACGGCGTGGGCGGCGGACCCGGAGGGCATGACGGGCGACAAGCTGCTCGACTTTGCGAACAACACCCTGTTTCCGGCCCTGAAGGACATGGAGGTCGGGCCCAAGGTCGAGGGCGACGACGCCGACGCCAAGGCCGCGCGGCTGTTGCGCCAGCGCAAGATGCTCGTGCGCGGGGTTTTCGAAGACGCTTACCAGTACATGAAGTCGGGAACCCTGCTTCGGCAAGTCATCAATAAGATGCAAGCGGACATCGACTTCAACGACTCGAAGAACCGGCATCTGTTCGGCGACATCTACGAGACGATTCTCAAGAACCTGCAAGGTGCGGGCAACGCCGGAGAGTACTACACGCCGCGGGCGGTCACGCAGTTTGCGGTCGACATGGTCAATCCGCGTCTCGGCGAGTCGGTGTTGGATCCGGCCTGTGGAACCGGGGGGTTCTTAGCGTGCGCCATCGAGCATGTCCGTGCGCACGAGGTGAAGACGCCCGAGCAAGAGGCGATGCTGCAGACGCGGATGCACGGGGTCGAAAAGAAGCCGCTGCCGCACCTGCTCTGCACCACCAACATGATCGTGCACGGCATCGATATTCCGACGCAGATCAAGCACGACAACACGCTCTCGCGGCCGCTGCGCGACATCACGCAGCGGGACCGGGTCGACGTGGTGCTGACCAACCCGCCGTTCGGGGGGATGGAAGAGGACGGCATCGAGAACAACTTTCCGCAGGACTTTCGCACCCGCGAGACCGCCGACCTCTTCCTCGTGTTCATCATGGAGATGCTCAAGCCGGGCGGCCGCGCGGCGGTGGTCTTGCCCGACGGGACGCTGTTCGGCGAGGGCGTGAAGACGCGCATCAAGGAGCGCCTGCTGCACGAGTGTGAGCTGCACACCATCGTGCGGTTGCCCAAGGGGGTGTTCGCGCCCTACACGAGCATCAAGACCAACGTGCTTTTCTTCACCAAGGGCCGGCCCACCCAGGCCATCTGGTACTACGAGCATCCCTACCCGGCGGGCTACAAGTCGTATTCGAAGACCAAGCCCATGCGCGTCGAGGAGTTCGAGCCCGAAAAGGCGTGGTGGAACGCGCGCCAGGAGAGCGTCCACGCGTGGCGTGTCGGCCTCGAGGCCCTCAAGGAGCGGGGCTACAACCTGGATATTTCGAACCCGAACGCCCCCAGCGTCGAGCACGAGGACCCGGACGCGCTGTTGGCGCGGTTTCATACCGAGCGTGCGGCCGCCGCCGCGCTGCGCGAGGAGCTGCGCCAGGTGTTGGCGGCCGCGTTGCAGGGGCAGCCATGACGCCGCACGATCTGCTTCAGGCGTTCGATATTTTGGCCGACGCGCCCGAGGGGGTGGCTCGGCTGCGGGAGCTGGTGCTGCAGTTGGCGGTGCAGGGGAAGTTGGTGCCGCAGGATTCTGAGGATGAGCCGGCGGGGGTGTTGTTGGAGCGGATTGGGGCGGAGAAGGTGCGCGCGGAGGGTGCCAAGCAGAAGCAGTTTGCACTGGTAACGGAGGGTGAGGTTCCGTTTGAGGTTCCAAAGGGCTGGGCCATCCCTCGTCTTGCCGGGATTGCGGAACTAATCAACGGCGATCGGGGAAAGAACTACCCGTCAAAGCAGCACCAGGTTGAACAAGGCATTCCCTTCATCAACGCTGGTCACCTCAAGGGTGGGATCGTCGACACTTCAGAGATGAACTTCATCACACCTGAGCGGTTTGAATTGCTGCGGAGTGGCAAGGTCCAGGAGGACGACATTCTCTATTGCTTGCGAGGTTCGCTCGGGAAATGCGGCATCGTAGGTGGTATCGACTTTGGAGCGATTGCGTCTTCGTTGCTGATCGTTCGGCTCTTTCCTGGATGCTTACCGCGGTTTGCTTACCTGGTTCTGGTCAGCCCATTTGGCCTGGAGCTGGTAAAACGACATGACAACGGCTCGGCCCAGCCGAACCTGTCCGCGACGAATGTGGGGACATACCCCATTCCATATCCCCCCCTCGCCGAGCAGCACCGCATCGTCCAGAAAGTCGACGCGCTCATGGGGTTGCTGGACCGACTGGAGTCTGCCCGGGCCGCTCGCGAGTCGACCCGGGCGGCCTTGCGCGACGCGGCGCTGGCCGCGTTGCGTGATGCTGAGAGCGCGGAGGAGGTGGAGGAAGCGTGGGGGCGGCTTGCGGAAAACCTTGACGCGTTGTTCACCGAGCCGGGGGACGTGGAGCCGCTGCGTCAGGCGGTGCTTCAGCTGGCGGTGCGGGGTCGGTTGGTGCGGCAGGAGGCGGGCGATGAGCCGGCGAGCGTGTTGTTGGGGAGGATTGGGGAGGAGAAGGCGCGGTTGGTGCGGGAGGGGAAGATTCGGGCGGGGAGGGAGTTGGCGCCGGTTTCGGAGGGGGAGGTTCCGTTTGAGGTGCCGAGTGGGTGGGTTTGGACGAGGTTGGGCGAGGTCACGTCTTTGATAACAAGCGGTTCACGTGGCTGGAACATGTACTACGCCGACTCTGGAGCGACCTTCATTCGATCCCAGGATATCAAGCACGACAGGTTGGACTTCGACCAAAGAGCATTTGTCCAGATCCCGGATGGAGCTGAGGGCACGCGAACCAGTGTTGAAAGCGGCGACTTGGTACTCACGATTACAGGTGCGAACGTCGGAAAGTGTGCCCTCCTCTCGACTGCGTTTGGCGACACCTATGTGAGCCAACATGTTGGGCTGATCCGGTTGCTGGAAAGAGCGCTGGGGCGGTTCATGCATAGGATTCGTGAGCTGCGAGAGGCGCTGGTCAACAACAGTGACGAGTTCAGCAGCGACGCTTGGTTTCAGAACCTACGATCGCTCGCTGGTGAATGCGTCTCTCTGATCGACGTGACACTGCATCAACTTTACTTCAAGGCCCAACACGACCCGTTGCCGGGATGGGCTTTTGACGACACAAAGCTTGGTGAGCGCCACAATCGACGTATTGCTGACAAGCTGAAGTGGGGATTCTTGATCTCTGGGAATCCTTTGAATGCGAAGGAGGAAATCGCGGCGTTCGACTCCATTCGAGAGTTGCGTAATCACCTGCAGCACTTCGATCCACCTTGCTTCTGCTTCACGCTCGAAAGGGATGCGGTCAAATGGCTGAACGACGCCTTACTTGTCGGGAGGCTTGCGTGGAAGATACGACAGCAGGTGGGTGCGCCACTCTCGATGCCATTGATACGTCTGCTCCTGGCGCCTGAGGCAGCATTTCAGCCAGGTGCGAGTGCCTCACCCTGATGATGTTGGGTATGCGAGTACAAGGTGGTCTTGATGTTGTTGGCGCGGACACCAATTGAGTTGAGCTTCCATAGGTCAAACAGGTCTCAGCTGGTGATGAGCTTATGGGCGAAACATCGGGATCTGCTGCTGTGGCTGTGCACCATTTGGATCTGAGGAGAGGAGCATCGCTTTTGTTTGGCTAGGCATCAGCGTGTTTGCAACACGGTTACTGTCGACACACCGGAGTGACATGAAGATCCGCAGGATTACTATTAAGAATTTCCGAAACTTTCACGACTTCGCTGTCGACCTCGATGAACATGCAGTATTCGTTGGGCCTAACGGCGTTGGGAAGAGCAACCTCTTGCACGCGTTGCGCCTTGTCCTGGACCCTTCGTTGCCTGATTCGGCGAGACATCTTAGGCAAGAGGACTTCTGGGATGGCGTTCCGACACCCCTCGCAATCGACGCCCGCATCACGATAGCGATCGAGTTGGGCGACTTCGAAGGGAACGACGATCAGCTCGCCTCTCTAGCCGAATACCTTATTGAGACCGACCCTATGGTCGCTCGGCTTACCTATGTGTTCCAAGCGAAGGCCTCGACGAAGGCGGCGACGACGGACGATTTCGAGTTTTTCGTGTTTGGCGGAGACCGGGAAGACAACCGCGTTGGCTATGAAGTTCGACGTCGATTGCCCCTGGACGTGTTTCACGCCCTTCGTGATGCGGAGAACGACTTGTCAACGTGGCGTCGCTCCCCGCTTCGCCCCCTCCTTGAGCGGGCGTGGGCCCAAGTCCCGAAGTTAGATAAGGATGCCCTCGCAAAAGGCATCAGAGACGCTTCAAATCAACTCACCCTATCGCCACCTTTGGAAGCACTGAAGGTGTACATCGCTGAGGCGCTCAGCCTGCGCACGGACGGGGGTGAGACCACTGATGTCCAGCTTGGGATCGCAGCAAGGGAAGGCGATATGCTCATCCGTGTCGTCCGCCTGCTCCTTGACGACGGACGACGTGGGGTGGCCGACGTCAGTCTTGGACTCGCAAACCTACTTTTCTTCACCCTGAAGCTGCTCGAGTTGGAGCACATGGTCGCGGACCATGAGCGCGACCACACCTTTGTGGCGATCGAGGAGCCGGAGGCTCACCTTCACCCCCACCTGCAACGGCAGATGTTCCGCAGTTTGCTTCGGATGAGGCAACACCTCGTGGGAGCGCGGGAAGGGGCGCTTGAGGATCTGCCGACGACGATTCTTGTGACCACTCACTCGCCGCACTTGGCCAGTATCGCACCGCTCAAGAGTCTCGTGCTTCTACGTCGCATCGACGTACCATGTAAGGATGCTGACGAGAATCTGTTGAAGGACGCCAGCGGAAATCTAGTGACGGTCAAAGCCACGATTGCAGCGTCCACCGTCAACGCGAAGTTCGAGCAAATCGAAGCGAGCGATTTGGAACGGTACATCGAGGTGACGAGAGCTGAGATGCTTTTTGCGCGTGGCGTGATATTGGTCGAGGGGGTCGCAGAGCAGTACCTTGTTCCGAAAATCGCCGCTCTTCATGGAACTCCGCTCGACACGCTTGGTGTGTCCGTTTGTGCCGTCGAAGGAACACACTTCACCCCGTTCGTCCAACTCCTCTCACAACTCGGGGTACCGTTCGCGGTGATCACGGATGGGGATCCACATATTACGAACTCTGGTTCAGCCCGTATCGAGAAGCTTCTTCCCGTGCTTGTCGGGGAGCCAGCGTTCGCCAAAATCCCGGCCAACGCGCGCTGTGCCGCTGCGAGAGACAAGGGGCTATTCGTAGGCAACGAGACATTGGAGATTGACCTACTGAAATCAGGAAGACGACGGTCGATCATGCGGACACTTGAGTCGCTGGGGACGTCGGGGGCCGCTCGCAAGCGCGGCAAGGATTGGGGCGCCGATCACAGCGCAATCAACAACACGACGCTTCTCGAGGACATCAAATCTATCGGAAAGGGTAGGTTCGCACAGCGGCTGGCCTCAACTTTGCGTCCGCTGAAATCTGGGAAGGATCCGGCGTACATCATCGACGCGATCGATTTCATTGCTGCTGCGGTTGCACAATGAGCGACTACTTGCGGGCGGCCGTGGAGCTGCGGACGAACGGGAGCCAGTGGGCCGCCTATGAGGATAGGGGCAACTGTGTTGTGCTTGCCGGCCCAGGTAGCGGCAAGACAAAGGTCTTGACCGTGAAGTTGGCCCGCATCGTTCGCGAAGACATCCGCGCACCACGTTCAGTCGCTTGCATGACGTATAGTGCAGAGTGCGTTCGGGAACTTCGCCGTCGCCTGAATCGGCTGGGGATCGATGACTCTAAGGAAATGTTCCTTGGAACGGTTCATGGATTCTGTCTTCAACACATTCTTGGGCCGTACTCGCATCTTGCGGGGATTAAACTACCCGAACCATTCAAGGTGGCAGGCATCAAGCAGCAGCAGTTGTTGTTCGGCCGCGCGGCGAAAGAATGCAAGATCGAAGGCTCGGGCTCAGGACTGAAGCTGGATTTCGACTTATTCCGCCGAGACAACCTTGATACCGAAGCCTGGCAGGATGGCGACGACATGGCGCGGCTTGCATCGGCATACGAGAGGCTTCTCTTCGAGGGTGGGATGATCGACTTCGAGGTCATGGTGCGAGAAGCGGTCCGAGCCGTCGAAAGGCACGCATGGCTACGAAAATGCCTGCAGGCTCGATTCCCTGTGTTTGTTGTCGACGAGTACCAGGATCTGGGCAAAGCGTTACACAGAATGGTTCTCGCGCTGTGCTTTGATGCAAAAGTGCGCCTAATTGCAGTGGGGGATCCTGACCAGTCCATCTACGGCTTCAACGGAGCTCACCCCGACTACCTGAGGGATTTGGCGGGCAGTTCTGAGGTGACGCCCTATCGACTCACCTTCAACTATCGAAGCAGCAGAAAGATCGTGAAGGTAGCAAAGGCGGTATTAGCAGCCGAGGTAGACTATCAGGCCACCACAGACGACCAAGGCGTAGTCAGTAACCATGGCTGTGATGGTGGCATCGAGGGCGAGACCAAGTTTCTGGTCGAGACGATCCTCCCAGACACACTTCAGCGGCGTAAGCCAGGGGACATCCTCATTACGTTTCGTACCAAGCGCGAGGGTGATGCAGTTGAGAAGGAGCTACAATCAGCTGGCCACGAGTATGTGAAGATTGGTTCGACCACGGCCTACCCAAAGGCACCGCTAACGCGCTTCGTCGAGGAAGTTGCTCGTTGGTGCGGTGGTGGGTGGCAGGTTGGCGACCCTAAGCTTTCGAGGATTGTGGGCCAGTGGCTGAACCTACAAAACGCTGTTGACCCGGAGCTCGTCCGGGAGCAACGAGTGAAGCTCGTACGCTTCATGTTCGACCATCGGGGTGACGATGTCGCCGCCAGCACTTGGCTAACAGAATTCGTGCAACAGATCATGCACGCGGATGTACGCGAGCGTGTGAATGCAGTTGGGGAGATCGAGTCCTTCGATAGTCTCTGTGCGGCTGTTGGGTCAGGGGGACCCCTCGAGAGGTTCACGGTACGCAACTTGGCTGGCCAAGCGGGTTCGCCCGATCATCTTAACCTCGTTACGCTGCACTCCTCAAAAGGCACGGAGTTCCCGGTCGTCGTGCTGGTTGGAGCGGACGAGGGGTCCTTTCCTTGGGCCAAAGTAAAAGCGGATTCCGCAGAGGAGGCAGAATATCGGCGGCTCTTCTATGTGGGCATCTCACGTGCTCAGAAAGAACTCTACATCTTGTGGTCCAAAGCCGTGCCTCGTGACCGCAACTGCCAAGGACCGTCCCGCTTTCTCCGTGAGATACATGCGAAACTGAAGAGGAATGCCGAAGAGGAACGAGAAGAGAAGATAGAGCCCCACAAGTGCGCGCGAGGATGTGGAGAGGGAGCTCTTCTCGAAGAGGCTGAGTGCACGAACTGTGGACACATTGAGTACTTCAACGACGAGCACTACGCCGAGCCCCAAACCGATGGCTCGTATTTGATAGATGTGCCCGTCGAGGTTCTCACGAAGCATGACTTTGATCGAACAGAGCCTCTGGTATGCGAGTGTGGTTCGGCTTGTTGGTGGGCCACCTTTGGGTCGTATTGTTCATACTGCGAGCACATGGCCTCCAAGTAGCGTTTGCCGTGTGCCATGAAGTCACCCCAACCTTGCTGGGGATGCAGGCTTCATTCATGCAGGGCGTCTCTGCCTTCGCAATATCAGGTTGCCCTTCCCCTCGCGCCTTACGTGATCGTTCTCACACGGGTTTATGGTGGACCTACGTCACGTTTGTTGAGATGAGAATCGCCACGATAGGTGGTGGCTAGCGGCTACATTCTGAGCACGGTATTTAAGGGGAAGAGGTGGAGCCCCCTCACTTTGTTTGGCGACATGGAAGGGGGCTCCTGTGCCCATCCAGGATTTG
>Ga0210044_10005487_pt1 | contig 17132 bp, 10 predicted proteins | sample CryGey13umfilter_2_FD_183959 | JGI IMG/M metagenome (GOLD analysis project Ga0210044, IMG submission 183959) | Groundwater microbial communities from aquifer in Utah, USA - Crystal Geyser 4/9/14 3 um filter (SPAdes) (version 2) | ecosystem: Environmental > Aquatic > Deep subsurface >... | reverse complement strand
GGCCGCCCTCTGCGCCTCTGCGATAAGATCGAAGCAATATCAGCAATATACCGCCAGAACCCGGCGATTTTCATAGCAGGAATCAGACTCCCCATCTCCCGTCTCGGGGCGTCTCGGGGGGAGGGGGCCGGGGGGAGGGGGCCAACAAGACTGGACAACCACCCCTGGGCTCGCTAAACACGTTGCTTCGCTCAGCTCTCCGCCGTACGGGCCGGCCGAGCGCACACTCAAGCCAAGACCAATGGAGCATGAGATGAAATTCGACACTAAAGTAGTCCGCGCAGGCATCAGCCCCGACCCCACCACTGGCGCCATCGTCCCCCCCATCTACCAGACCGCCACCTACGTGCTCGAGGAAGTGGGCAAGAGCAAGGGCTTTGACTACACCCGCTCCACCAACCCGACCCGCAAAATGATGGAGACCTGCCTGGCCACCCTCGAGGGCGGCGCCCATGGCATCGCCTTCTCGTCGGGCATGGCCACGGTCGACTCCTGCCTCAAGCTCCTCTCCGCTGGCGACCATGTGGTCAGCTCAGACGACGTCTATGGCGGGGTCTCGCGGCTCTTCAACCAGATCCTGACTCGCTACGGCATGACCTTCACCTACGTCGACAGCTCCAATCCCGAGCTCGTCGAGGCCGCCATCCGACCCAACACCAAGCTCATCTGGGTCGAGACACCCACCAACCCGCTGCTCAAGGTCACCGACCTGAGGGCCATGTCGCGCATCGCCAAGGCCCACAACTGCTTGCTCGGCGTCGATTCGACGTTCGCCACCCCGGCGCTCCTGCGGCCCCTGGAGCACGGCGCCGACATCGTCATGCACAGCACCACCAAATACCTCAGCGGCCACAACCAGCTCATCGGCGGCATCGCCATCACTAACGACGACGACCTCGCCGCCAAGCTGCGCTTCGTGCAAAAGTCCGTTGGCGCCGTCCCGAGCCCCTTCGACTGCTGGCTGACGCTGCTCGGCGTCAAGACCCTCTCCCTGCGCATGGCTCGCCACTCGAGCAACGCCATGGAGATCGCCAAATACCTGGAGTCGCACCCGAAGGTCGCCCGCGTCACCTACCCTGGGCTCGAGAGTCACCCCCAGCACGCCATCGCCAAGGCCCAGATGAGCGCCTTCTCGGGCATGATCTCCTTCGAGCTCGAGGGCGGGATTCCCGCCGGGCGTACACTCCTCAATTCGGTCCGCCTCTGCCAGCTCGCCGAGAGCCTGGGCGCGGTCGAGACCATGATCACCCATCCCGCCACCATGACCCACGCCGAGGTGCCCGCCGCGGAGCGTCACGCCCGTGGGCTCACCGATGGTCTGTGCCGCCTCAGCGTCGGCATCGAGGACGTCTCGGACATCTTGGCCGACCTCGAGGCCGCTCTGGCCGAGGTTTAGACCCTCACCCCTTCCCATCCCCTCTCCCACTTCGTGGGCGAGGGGAGGATTCGTAGGGTTCATGACCGCTTGCGGTTTCGTTCTGGGGACTTCGTTGGAGCCTATGAGCCCACCGCAAACCCCTAGAATTCTGCGGACCTTTGACTCCCCTCGCCCACGAAGTGGGAGAGGGGTCGGGGGTGAGGGCCACCGCAACCCATTTCGTGAGATTCGGTTCGATGAGGGGGCATCGGGCACCAACCAACAAGAAACAGGAAAGGAGCAGCATGTCCGCGAACGGGACCATGGTTTGGATTGATTTAGAGATGACGGGGCTCGAGCCGGCGACCGACCGCATCATCGAGATCGCGACCGTCGTCACCAACGGAGAGCTGGAGCTCCTCGCGGAGGGGCCGGATTTGGTCGTCCACCAAGACGAGGCCGTGCTGGCGACCATGGACGAGTGGAACGTCACGCACCACGGCGCTTCGGGGCTGCTCGAGCGCGTGCGCGCCTCGACCCTCACCGAGGCCGAGGCCGAGCGGCAGACCTTGGAGTTCATCGCGGCCTACGCCCCTGAGCGCACCGCGCCGTTGTGCGGCAACTCGATCTGGCAGGACCGGCGCTTCATCCACGTCTACATGCCGACGCTGGGCAACTACCTGCACTACCGCTGTGTCGACGTCTCCTCGATCAAGGAGCTGGTCTACCGCTGGAGCCCGCAGAACCTCTATCGCCACAAGGAGTCGAAGCACCGCGCCCTCGACGACATCCGTGAGTCCATTGAGGAGCTCAAGTTCTACCGGGGCAAGGTGTTCAGCATCTGATGTCGGACCACCAAGACACTGCATCGACGAGCGAGTTCGACCGCGAGACCGCAGTCGTGCCCGTGGGCGAATCCCTCTGGCGGGCCGAAATCAGCGCCGGTTGGAACATCGGCAACACCCCCAACGGCGGTTATCTCCTGGCGATCGGGACGCGCGCTCTCTCCCTGGCGCTGCCGCATCCCGATCCGCTGACCGTCACCGGTCATTTTCTGGCGCGGTCGAAAAAGGGCCCCATGGAGGTCGAGGTCAAGGTGCATCGGCTCGGCTCGAGCACCTCGACGGCGTCGGCCACCATGAGCCAGGGAGGGGAGCCGAAGGTTGTGCTGCTGGCGACCTTTTGCGACTTGTCGAAGGCCAATGGCGTGACGCGCCACGAGGAGGGGCCGCCGTTGCTGCCGCTGCCCGAGGAGTGTGTCGCGTTCTCGGGGATGCCGGCCGAGGCCGTGGCGCTCCAGGCGCGCATGCAGCAACTCTTCGCGCCGCAGTCCGCCGGTTGGGCTCGCGGCGAGCTGAGTCCCATCTCCGACATGCGCGGTTGGGTGGGGTTCGCCGATGGGCGCGCGCCCGACCTGCTCTCGCTCGCCTTCTTTTCCGACTGCTTTCCGCCGGCGGCCTTCGCCTCCATGGGCGCCGTCGGCTGGGTGCCGACCCTCGAGCTGACCGTCCACTTCCGCGCCAAGCCCTCCGCGGGGTTGCTGCGCTGCGCCTTCCGCTCGCGCTCGATCACGGGCGGCTTCACCGAGGAGGACGGCGAGCTGTGGGACGCGGAGGGCAAGCTGGTGGCCTTGTCCCGGCAGATGGCCAAGGTGCTGCGCAGGGGCTGATTCTTGCCGGCCATGAAGCCGCCGCGTGAAACCAGAAGAGGCGGCCAATTGGCCGCCTCTTCTGGTTTCAACGTGCTCCAACTCAAGCGAGACCCAGCATCTCCACCTGGACTCCCCCTCGCCCACGAAGTGGGAGAGGGGGCCGGGGGGTGAGGGCCTAGTCGTAGATGCCCTTAGCCGTGGTCTCGACCAGGCCGTAGGCGTCCATGGCCTGGCGCAGGTAGAAGGGCACCTCGACGTAGCGGGAGAGCTCGACGCAGGCCCGATTCGAGGTGCAGGTGCAGCCTGAGCTCTCGCGAGCGTTGCAGGTGTCCGTGCCGGTGGGGATGACGTACCCGTCGACGATGGCCGAGACGGTCGGGTCATAGCGGACCGACGGAATGCCGGTGCCCGGATCGATGCGTGGGATGACCCAATCGGGCGTGCCGTCGTTGTCGAGGTCGGGGCCTGGGTCGGTGACGTAGGCTTTGGCCATCAGGCCGTTGGCGTACTCCAAGACTCGAGCCGCCACACCCTTCTCGACGACCTCGCCGAAGATCAGCTCCTTGCCGAAGGTCTTGGCGACGTAGATCTTGCCGTTGGGGTTGTGGAACTCGATGCGGCTCTCGAAGCCAGGATCGGCGTCGACGCCGAGCTCCCAGACACGCATTTGGTCAATCCAGTTCTGTTGTTGATTCTCTGGCAGGTAGAGCAGCGTCCAGGCGATCAAGAACTTTTGCTGCTCCCAGCCCACCTCGGGGTCGAGAACCAAGGTGTTCGCGGGGGCTTCGGCGTTGTAGGGGTCTGCGGTGGCGAGGCCGTAGGTGCTGCAGATTGTGCTGCCATTGCCGGGGAAGCAGGGTCGAGGAGTCTCGCCCCACCAGGTGGTCCAGCCGATGGCCGAGGCTGGGTAGCCTTCCGAGTCGAGGAGGGGTTGGCCGGCGCTGCCCGCGGCGATGCGGGGTCCGGTCAGCAGGTGGTCGTTGGTGAGGTTGTTGGCGAGCCAACGACGGTACCCTTCCGGGAACAGGTCAGCCAAGGCCGTGGCGCGGTCACGGGCGTCGATGAAGTCGGTCCTCGACGAGCTGATGTAGTTGTCCACGGACTCGGTCATGAGCATCGAGGTGTACATCTTGTCGTAGTAAGACCCGGCGTAGACCGTGTAGGACGAGTCGTATTCGCCCTTGTCGTCGGCCAGACCGTTCTCGACGGGGCGACCGCCGATGCCGATGTCCCCGAAGTAGCCCGTGGCCCCGTTGGGGATGGAGACGACGGATGGGCCACCGCCAGCGCTGGTGTCTTCGTTGGAGCGCAGCACGCCGTCGTCGGCGCGATAGTGCTCGCCGCTCTGTGGCCGAGCCATCATGCGAGTGAAGTGATCGAAGGCGACGCCAGAGGCGAGGATGTTCTCTTTGAAGTAGAGGGGCGCGATCTCCGGCCACAGGGTGTCGAAGTCGTAGCCCAGCTCCAAGGCGAACTTGCGGTAGATGTTCTTCATCAGGACGAGGCCCTTGGCTCCGTCGCGCATCTTCGTGTTGTAGCGCTCCAGGGTGCGGTCCGCTGCGGCGCGCACGCTGAACGTCGTCCGCCCGCGTCGGTAGTTGTAGAAGATGTGTCCCATCTCCTGTTGGGTGATGAAGAAGTCGAAGAGCTCGTAGATGTCGGCGCCGTTGTCGTGACGGTAGACGCTGGCGTTGCCCAAGTCGGCCCAAGAGTCGGTTCCGAAGCCGTAGGGAACGCGTACGCGGTTGAGCCGGTCGATGGCTTGGCCGCCGTAGTAGTACTCTGGGCCCTCACCGCTGTCGGGCGAGCGCAGCGAGGTCCACGGCACGTAGTCGACGGACTGCTCGTCGCAGCGGGTGTAGGAGCCGTTGACGGACACGATCTTGCCGTCGAGGACTGGATTCCAGATGCCGTCGACCTGGGCGTTCCAGCCCGCCGGAATGAAGTTGGAGACCAGGACGGGCTGACAGTTCGAGATCAAATCCAGCTTGTTCTGCAGCTGCGAGTAATGCACCTCGTCCTGGCCGAAGGTCCAGGAGTAGCCGAGGATTCCTCCGAAGTTGTCCATCAAGGAGAGCATGGAGTCGCCGCGGGAGGTCCCGAGCAGGTAGCTGGGATGGGCAAAGACGGGGACGACATCGCCATAGAACATACGGGCGCCGGCAAAGTCCCAGACGCCTGGCCCGAGCATGTCCTGCGTGATCTCGCCGGCGTAGTCCATGATCGAGGACTGCATGAACATCCAGATCAGGTTGTCCGCCTCGTTGGGGGTGACGGGGTCGAAGTAGCGCGGGCCGACGCAGGACGCGCCGTCGGCGACGAGCTCACTACAGGCGGTCTTCTCGGTGCCGTTCTGGGTGCGCAGCTGCCAATATTGCGGCCGATAGACCAACGGATCGGAGGAGCTGACGAAGTTGTGGCGCAGGCCGATGGAGTGCCCCATCTCGTGGACGATGACCGAACGGTGGGCTTGGTTGGCGACGTAGACGCGCATGCGCTCGGCGCGCTCTTCTTGCACGGTGAGGTCGTCCTCGGGGTTGAACGCCCCGAACTTGGCCTGCAATATCTCCGTGAGACCCGTCAGCGAAGCCGGCGCTGGCGCCTCCCGCATGACGCAGGAGTTGTGGTCCGCCATCGCAGCCTCACGGAAGTTCTCGAAATCTCTCTTGAAGCTGGGGTTGCCGCCGCGCAGCGGTGAGGCCTGGTCGAGCACGTTGTCGGTCAACGGCATGCCGTCGATCCCCATCATCTGCTGGACCATGGGCGTAATCAGCGAGGCCTCGAACTGGGTGCCCTTCGCCTGTTGGGCGCGCGTCGTGTAGAGGGGCATCATGACCGAAGGGGCGTCGAGAGACGCGACGACTCCACGCATCTTCTGCTTCAGCTCCCGCGCCTGCTGCGCCAACTCCTGGGGCAGCTGGGACATCTCCATCAGCTCACTGGGCATGACGCCGCTGAAGTCGGCGAGGCGCTGCTGCAGCTCGTCCTGCGTCATCTTCGGGGCGACGCCGCCGCCTTTGGCAGCGTTCGCGGCTTCGGCCCACTTGCGGATGTTCTCGCCCTCGGTGATCTCGTCGTCCTTGAGCTCGCCGCCGATGTAGCGCGCCATGTCGATGACCGACTGGCTCCAGAGATCGTTGACGTGAGACCAGCAGTTGATGCTGGCGGCGATGGTCTCACCGGTGAGGGGGTCCTCGGCGTCGGTGTAGATGCCCCAAGGAGACGGGGTCTGCGGTTCGGTGATGACGTTGACCTGATGATAGCGCAGGTCGCCCATGCGAACCGTCAACGCGCTGGCGCACTCTTCGTGGTTCGGGGCGCTGACGTCATAGAGGGCGTCCTTGCAGTCCACCGCCTCGAGACCCGCAGGGAGGCGTCGCGCGCCGCACGCGACGGGATCGCCGAACTCTACCGGGCTGTGACAGAGCACGAGCATCTCGGGCATCTTGGCCAGGTCGATGACGCCGAGGTCGTAACCTCGCTTCGCGCCGACCTCGTCGGCCACGGCCTGACAGGCCGTCTCGTCGCGATTGAGCTCGGGGTACGCTACACCGGCACGGCAGTTGTCGACCTCGAGCGCCAAGGCGACCGTGTCCTCGTTCATCTGCTGCTGCCCGAAGTGCAACGGGAACTTCTCTTTGCACGCGTCGTAGCTGCCGCCGGTGTTCACGCACTCGGCGTATTGGGCGCTGCGAACGGCCATGCGCAGGCCGACGTCCCAGTCGTGCGTGGCGATGGCCGTGGCGCGGAAGAAGGTGGGGTCGACGTTGGTGTAGTACCAAGCAACGGGCTTTGGGGTGCGCTGGGCAAAGGGCAGCGTGCAGGCGTGACGGAATTCGTCGCAGCGCGAGCCCGCGCCGACCGACACGCACTCGTCCTCGGTGCCGTCGCCGTTGGTGTCGCGATGGGGATCTTCGCCGTAGCCCGTGGTCGCCTCGGTGTTGCAGGCGACAGCGCCCTCCATGGTCTCGGGATTCGCGTAGTAGTGGCTGCGCTCCCAAATGTTGTAGCGCGCGATGAAGCGCTTCCACTGCGAGTCGGTCATGCCGTAGTTGCGTGCGTAGCCGGTGCGCTCGACGGTGAAGGCGCCGTAGGCCTGGAAGCGGTAACCATCCCAGTCCACGGGCTCGTAGTCCGTGTCGACGACGGGACGGAAGGACTGGCGAATGGTGAGCTCGACCGGGCTGCAGGAGCCCGTGGGCGCACTGCCGCCCATGAAGTCGTTGTCCAAGAAGCAGGCCGGGAAAGAGTCCATGCCCCAGCCCAAGCTGCTCAAGTCGACTAGGCCTGGCTTCGCGAAGGCCTTGTTGGTCACATCGAAGTAGCCCGTAGCTTGGTCGAAGAAGGGCGCGTCTGGGTCGCTGGGGTCGGTGACGTCATAGGCCATCGACTCGTAGCTCACGCCGCCGTAGATCCCCATCAACGACAACGTGTCGAAGTCGTAGCCGTCCGTGTTCAGGTTCCTCGACCAGTCGACGCGGAAGTACTGCCGCTCGTACCAAGGTCGGTCGGCCGTGTTCTCCTCGACGATGTTGAGCTGCTCGCCCGTCACCGGGTTGTAGGCCTTGGAGATGTCGAAATGGCTTTCGATGCGGTAGGCCACCGCGATCACGCCGTCCTCCACCGGACCGCCGAGGCCCTTGCCGTCGGAGTTGTCGATGCGCTCGTAGGCGATGCGGCCGATCAACAGATCCTCGGTGATCTGCCACTTGATGCGAGACATGGGCTGCGCGTAGGTGGACGTGAAGAGTCCATCCTGCGAGGCGCCGTAGCCGACGTCGATCAGCGTCCCCTGAGTCCAGAACTCGGGGTCGTCCTGGGTCCCGACCAGGTCCTTGCCGACGAAGAAGGCCTTGTCCAAAGCTTGCGGCTGGACTCGGTCGATGGGTTGGCGCTCCTCCGCACACCCGACGAAAGTCGCAATGAGCGCGCTCGCAGCCAGGAACCGCGGGAGCCAGTTGAGGGAAAGTGCTTTCGCTCGCATGTCAGACCTTTACTCGAAGTGTGAGAAGACGCCGGCGATCTCGACCTGCAGGTCGAGGTAAACCAACGTGTAACGATTGAAGAAGGGCGGAAAGTAGCTCTGATCCAGGGCTTGCACGGGGTTGGTCGTGTCGATCCCCAAGGTCGTATTGAAGCCCGCGAAGGGGGCGTAGTTCAGGGCGATCCCGTAGGACGCCGCCCAGCGCGTGTCGGCGGGAGTGAGCGTCGTGGTCGAGACCCGCTCGTCCGAGGCGCTCTTGAACAAGAACGACGAGTAGAGCGCGGCGCTCACCGAGAGGCTCAGCTCGTCGATGAAGGCGACGCTCAGGTCGGCGCTGTTGACGAGGCGCGTGGCGGTGTTGCGCACACCCGTGTTGAGGAACGCGTCGCAGCCGCCCGAGCGCCCGCAGCCGGAGATGCGGGGCGTCGCAGACTCCGAGGTCGTGTAGTCGTAGAGGTACTCGGTCCCCGTCACGGTCGTGCCGACGGTGATGCCCGAGAGCACGTCGAATCGCTTGGACATCCTGAACGACTCACTGAGCGCCAGGTTCATCGTTCGGGCCCTCGAGCTCTTGCTCGTCGGCAGCGCCATGTCGAATCCGGCGGACAGGTCGACGCCTATCACCGGGATGGTCCAAAAGTCCGCCCCCACGCCCATGGACAGGTCGCTGGGCTGGAACTCGCCCGCGTACGTGTCGTCGTCGGCTTGCGTGAACTCCCGCGAAGCCGAGAAATCCCAACGCAGATGCACGTCGTCCGTGAGCCAGAACTTCGGCGCGACAACGAACGTCATGGCGTAGTAGGGGTTGTAGGTGGGGTCGAAGCCCTTGTCGGCGCCGATGGCCGAGGCGCTCTGCGTGAGCGAGAACGTCGTCCCACGGAGCGCCGACGGTGCGGCAGGGTGAGCCGCGTTCATCGCCTCTCGAGAGGGTTCTGCGACGACAATCTCCTCGACGCTGGCGTCGGCAGAGGCGTCGGCAGAGGCGTCGGCAGAGTCGGCGAGCTCGGTGCCCGGCACGGTGGGCTCAGCTGCGGCGGCAGCGGTCAGGGAACCCAGGAACCACGCCATCGAAACGGTCAGGCCGCAGATGAGCCTCACCGCCCGAAGGGGAGTGGGAGCGGGAGTGTGTTTGCAGGGAGTTCTCACGTCGGTCAGTTTTCCTTTGCCACAAGCGTGTGCAAAGCGAGGAGAGCCCTCACCGTACATCCAGGCCTGCAGAGCGCCGCACCACTGGTGGCCGTTACATTTTGCACCGAGGAGTGGACAGTGCACCCTTCGTGCCGAAACGCTGATACGCCGAACGGACAACGGTTTTCAATGTAATTGTTCGCCCGCCTAACCGGCCCATCGGCGACTGTTCCGTCGGGAACCCCGTTCTTATCGAGCAAGTCGTAGGTCGAGGTCGCGTACGTTTATCGGCGTTGGGAAACTAACGGTAGACCGGTTCACCTTCGACACCGTCGTGCGCACGCCCTTTGACCGGCAATCGAGGAGGTTGTTTATTGCTCCCCAGCAACCCACACACTCCTCGGATGCTCCATCATGATGAGGCTCGTCACGCTCTTGTTCGTTTTGCTCGCGGCACTCTCTTTCGTGGCGTGCGATGACGGTGGCGGCGTCGTCGGCGGAGACTGCACGTCGCTCTGCACCGAAGCACAGGTCGGAGACTGTACCGCCATCAAAGGCAACTGCGGCAACTTCTGCGCGGCGTTGGATGCCAAGCAAGGCGCCGCGGGGTGCACCGACCTGCGCACTGCCTACATCAGCTGCCTGAACCAGGGCGCAAATGTCTGCGACATCAACTGCGACACACAAGAGAACGCGCTGTCCAGTTGCATGGGGAACTACTGCGCGCAAAACCTCAGCGACCCAGACTGTCAGACGCTCATCGGCTCTTTCCAGTAAGGTGGAACCGCACTCGACGGCTGGGCTGAGTTGAGCCCAGCCGTGTGCCCGCCGGGCGAGAAGCAGCGGGACGCCGCTTCTACTTTGGCGCGTCAATACTCGGTCTCAAAGCACCGTCAGCAGACCAAGTAGAAGCGGCGTCCCGCCGCTTCGAAGATCACGTGTGTACAAACTCCAGCGTCGGCAGACCAAGTAGAAGCGGCGTCCCGCCGCTTCGAAGATCACGTGTGTACAAACTCCAGCGTCGGCAGAGTTGAGCCCAGCCGTCTCTTGGCGGCTCAGTCCTTCTTACTGAAACGATCGAAGAAACCCTTTGCGGACTCCACTGCCTTGGAGCCCCCCTCCGAGAGCTTGTTCCCCAGGTCGGCGAAGAAGCGCACCAGCGGCTCTTCAGAGCGCTCGAGGTCCTCTTGGTAGGCCTTGGCGCCTTCCTTCACCTCCTCGTAGACCGAGGCGTCCGCTTCTTCGGCGCGTTTGACGTAGTCGCCGTCGAGGAGCTTTTGATAGCTGCCGTCTTCCACCCACAGCTTGAGCTCGGCGAGCCGCGTCACGTGGAACGGGTGGGTGCGCCCGATCAGGTTGAGCAGCTTGAAGATCCCATCGACCGCACTGCCCGCGCGCTCGTACTCGTGCGCCTGTTTGATGAACTCGTCGACGGACATCTGCGCGACGTCGTTGCCACCAGCGAGCTTCATGTGGACCGTGAAAGCGACGCGAGGGTCTTGCACGGCGAGCAGACCGGCGCGGTCGCAGGAGAGCTCGCTCTTGCGATCCCACTCTCGCAGCGCTGCCAGCAGCCCGAAGAGGGCGATCGACCCCAACGGAATGCCCAGATTCGCAAGGGAGAAGTTGAGCAGCAAGCGCAGCAGGGTCTTGAATAACACGTGGTCGGAGAGAATATGACCCAGCTCGTGACCCAGCACCACGCGCAGCTCGTCACTGCTGAGCAGCGCGACCGTGCCCGAGTTCAGGACGATGAACGGCTCGTCGACCCCGATGGCGCCGGCGTTGACCAACGGCGTCTGCGCCACGAAGAGCTCTGGCGGCGTGCGGATGTCGAGGGTGTCGCAGACCTCGAGGTAGGTCGCGTACACCTGGGAGAACTGGTGTTCGTTGACGCGCACCGCGCTCGCCAAAAATAAGTAACGCAAACTGCGCTCGCCGATCAGCCCAATGAGGGTACGCAGGACCGCGTCGACGCCTGGGACCTTGCGCAACGCGGTGAGTGCGGCTCGATCGGCCGGATGCTCGTAGGCGCGCGAGCTCAGCCCCCAGAGCTTGACGCGCTGCCCTGGCACCCTGACCAGCGCCGTCGACGCCCCAGGAACCTCACCGCCTTTCGGAGCAGTCGGCTCTTCGACTCCGATGAACTCGAACGGGCTCGGCACGTCGCCGTGTGGGCCTGCGCCCTTGCCGGCCGGCCTGGGCTGGCCTGCAGCGTCGTAGATGTTGCCGAGGGTGACTTTGGAGTCCACCGCCAAAGCCACAGGCTCGCCAGCGGGCTCGGTCACTTCGACGAGCTCGCCAGCACTGCCTGGCCTCGCGACGGAGTCCGTGGTGGGCGGCGGAGGCACCGGCACGTCGCCAATGACCTCGAAGGCCCCTTCGCCATCGCTGCGAATACCTTCGGAATCCAAACCCTCGGTGGCGTCATCGGGGTTGGAGGCGCGAGGACCGATCACCTCGAAAGGGTCCGTGCCACTAGGATCGTCGTGCGACATCACTGACCTCAGAGACAAACGTTCACGTGTAATGAGGCGGGTTGGCTCGCTTCGAGCCAGCGCCTCCGAGCGTCAAAAAAGAAGCCCAGGCTTGTCACCGCATCTTAGGCCAACATCAGAAGTCCCCAACCCAAATCCTTTGCGCCCTAGGCCCTAACGTCTTTGCGCTAAAAGAAGCCCAGGCCTATCCCCGTGTGCTTGGCCATAAATACAGGACGACTAGCGCGTGAATCCAATTGAAGGAAGAGCTAGGTCACCTCGGGGTCCCAGCCCAAATCGTTGAGGTTTCTCGAGATGAGCTTCTCGACGAGCGCGGCCTCGCGTTCGACGCCGCTGATCCGCAATCCGGCGGTGATCTGGTCGAGCATTTCCTGCTCCTCGCCGCTGATCTTGTCGCCGAAGAAGCCGAGCCAGCCACCAGAAGCGTTGGCGACCACGGCCGCCTGTTCGAGGAGCTTGCGTTTGGCTCTCGTGCCTTCTTGAAGGTGCATCGAGCCGAAGACCTTGACCAAGAGCCGCAGGGAGCGCCGAAGAAAGGCTGGGTCGAACTGGAAGGAGAGCAAGCGATTGAGCATCTCCATGGCGGCGGGACCGAGCTTGTCGTCCGCGGCAACCGCCAAGATCGCGGCGCGCTCCTTCTTGGTCACCTTTCCGTCTGCCCAACCGACCGCGATGAGCGGAACCAAGGGGAGCACAGGGTAGGTCTCGGCCGTGAACCCCAACAGCAAGAGCGCGTCCAACATCTCCTTGGTGGCAGGGGAGACGACCTTTCTCAGGTCGTCTCTGAGCTTCTTCGCGGAGGGTGTCGTCATGCGCGCCTTCGGGCTCCCGCCAGCAGTCCGACTGCCGCTAGGAGCAGCAGCGAAAGGGCGCCGCTGTGGTGGGGGGTGCCGCTGAGTTGGCAACCGCAATCGTCCGTTTTCGCGGTCTCCTGGTTCGTGGTCAGGTCTTCGCCGGTCACGTCGCCGATGCATTGGCTGAGATCGGGTTTGGTCACGTCGACTCGGGTGACGGGAACCAGGTCGGTGTGCAAGGCGCAGACCTCGTTTCCGACGGCCTCGGAGCCATCCACAACCTGATGCGCGACGATGCGTACGCAATACGACTCCGCGATGGCATTGAACTGGATCAGCAGGTTCGCCTGGCTCGGACTGACGTTCGTGGCGTGCTCGAAGGTCCCGTCCGCGAGCTTTCGTTCGATGCTGTAGTAGACGGTCTGCGCCGCGGCTGCGTCGAGCTCGGTGGTCCAGCTCAGGCTGACCTGCGGCAGATACTCTTGGTGGTCGACCCAACACATCTCGCAAGGGTCATAGCCCCTCGGGTCGACGTAACATTGAGCCGGGTCCTCGCTGATCTTGCAGCAAGCCATGACGCTCTGCATCCACTCGCCGAGCGAGACGCTGGTGTTGGTCGCGGTCGTGACGGGCGCGACGGGGTCCGCCGCCGCCACCATGGTGAAGGAGCCAGTGATGTTGATCGCACCACCCATGCCACACTGCCCCAAGGTCTCCAGTGCGACGTTGTCGACGGTGACCACGACTTGATAGGTCGCGCCCGCCTCCAGGGGGGCGGCCGCTCGCCAGACCACGGCGTAGAGCGCCGTGTCGTAGCTCAAAGCTCCTGGGACGTCGGCTGCGGCGGCATCGGTGACGACGACGCTGATGTACTGCAGCGCCTCAGTGGGCGTCGGGACGCCGGTCATGCTGGTCAGACTGCCGCTCAGGACCAGGACGCCCTCGATGGGCACGTCGATTTGGGTGTCCATCGGGATGGAAAGAGACCAGGCGGGAGGCATGCAGGCAATGGCAGCCCGGTCCTCTTGCGCAAAGCCCTTGTTTGGTACGGCAAGGAGTGTCAGGGCGAGGAGGGCGAGGGCGGCGTGTCGGTTCATGGACGGGAGCTCCTGCAAAGAGGGTGTCACCATCGTAGGCAATGTCCAAGAGAGTCTCAAGCAAGCCAAGGTGTGCAGTGGTCCCTTGGCGTTTCTCCAAATGTCGAGTGCCCCAGCGGCGAGCCCCGAAGGCTCGCCGCTGGGGCACTCTTGTGGTCAGAGACCGACAGTGATTACTGGTTTGCGTTCATGTGAAGCATCGCCGGTCCACTGTTGTGGCAGCTGTAGCAAGCAGCCACGACAGCATTGTTGACCACGTCTTGGTCGTTCGGCACGGAGGCGCGAGCGGCGACGGAGTCAGCAGGCGTAGCGATGGCTCCGTTGGTGGTGATGTCGGTGGTCATGAGCGCACCAGCCGGCACGTTGCCAGGGAAGTAGGAGTTTCCTTCATGGCACTTGCTGCAGCGACTGGGGTCGTTCGGGTAGGTGACCTCGGACCAGTCGAAGCCGTAGGCGTTTCCACTGCGCACGCGGACGTGCTCGTAGGGCGTCTCGCGCACGGAAGCGCTGTGGATGCCGTGCACGAGGTCCTTGAAGTTCTGGGTGGCTTCCGGCCATGCCATGGGGTCGTTGCCGAACATCGCGATGGTGGCGTCGGTGTTGGCGTTGCCGCCGGCGGTGTAGGTCGACATGTCGAAGGTGTTTCCGCCGCTGCTGAGGTTCGGGTTGTGGCAGAGCGTGCAAACCGCGAGGCCGTCCACGTTCTCGGCGGCGATGACGCGACTTCCTCCATGGAGCTCGAGGCTCTCATGGCAATCCATGCAACCGGAGAGGTTCAGGACTTCACGACGGGCATTGTCCCCGTCCGCAGCCATGACCACTGAGGCGGCGTGGCGAGCGATGGAGGCGGTGCCAACGCTCTGGGTGAAATAGCCCTGCAGGGCGACACTGCGCATGGTCGCGCCAGCGGGGAAAGGATTGGCTGTGAGGGTCACATCATAGGTGCCAGAGGCGGTGCCAGCGGTGAGGTTGGCGGCGACACTCGAGAGCGAGACGGAGATGGGCTGAGCAGCGGAGCGACCGAGGTTGTTGAAATCAGCCGGCTCGGCGATCCCGTCTTGCGGCAAGGAGTAAGCGAGCAGGAAGCCCACGTTCGAAGCGCTGTAGCCCGCCGGGGGGATGGTGGTGAGGGTCATCGGGGTGCCGTCCGCCGTGATCGAGAAATTCACGGTCGCGATGTCGTTGGTCACGGTCACGCCGTTGATGGCGTAGGTGATGACAGCGGCGCCAGCGGGCACGCCGGGGTTGTTCGGCGTCGACATCCCAGAGACGTGGTAGCCCTTGATCATGGCGGGGCTGTGGCAGGTCGCACAAGCGGCGTTGGTGGTCTGCTGACCGCCCACGTGGGTCGTCGCGGCGTTGGCGAGGTCGACCGTGGTGTGGCAGCTCTGGCAAACTTCGGCAGTCGGGTGGGTGTTCCACAGGTCGCCCTGGTCGCCCGTGTGGCACTTGGCGCAGTTGTTGACGTCCTGAGGATAGGTGACCTCGCTCCAGTCAATGCCGGGGAGGGTGCCACCGGCGGTGTGGTCGATGGACGAGTGGACCTGGTGGATCATGAACGCCAGGTAGAGGCCGTCCGTGACGAAGTTGGCGTCGTCAGGCGTATGGCAGTTTCTGCAGATTTCGACCTTGTTGTAACCGCCGCCGTGTCCGACGTTGCCGATGCGGGGACCGTGGCAGGATTCGCAAGCGGCCGTGTCAACGATGTTGCCCACTGGAGAGGAGACTTCCGTGGCCACGTCGAGGTCAGCCATGGGGAGTCCAGTGAACTGGTAAATGGCGTTGATGCGATTGTAGCTGCCGAAGCCAGAGATGCGCGCCGCGAGCTGTTGCGTGTTGGTGGCGATGGCGCCGTCGTTGGCAATCGCGTCCGCGATGGTCTCGAGGAACGTGTAGGTGTACTCGCCTGGGGCGGTCTGGACGAATCGGGAGGCAGCGCCACTGGTCGTGCCGCGCTCGTAGAGGTGGTCCATGCTCCAGACGTTGAGGTCGTAGGCGTTCACGGCCGGCTCGTACTGGTTCACGTAGATGCGGATGGGGTCCATGGTGAGGTTGGTGATTGGACCGTTGGCGTCGGACACGGCGAAGTCCACCGCGAGGGCGCCCGCGTTGTTCCACACCTGGACGACCTCGAAGTTCAAGTCCATCAGGGGGTCGGTGACGCCAGCGTGGACGGCATCGACGCCAGCGAGCTTGCCACCGTCATGGCAGACGATGCAGGCAGCCTGGCCAGCGTTGGCATTGGCGCGCTCGGAGTTGAGCGTCGTGACCATCGGCGGAGTCGCGAACGTCGTGCTGGTGCCGTCTTCACAGTCGATGGTCAGGGTGTTGTTGCCGTTGTCCATCACGGTGCAGGAGGTGCCGTCGCCGAGCGTCACGGTGTCCGTGCCGCAAGTCACAGCGTAGGTGCCATCGAGGTTGTCGACGACCGAGCAATCCGCACCTGGATCGCCAGGAGTTCCAGGATCGCCAGGAGTTCCGGGATCACCAGGGGTGCCAGGCTCGCCTGGGTCGCCCGGCTCGCCCGGCGTGCCAGCATCGCCGCCTGTGAGGGTTACGGTCGTCCCATCGTCGCACGTGAGCGTCGCGCTTCCGTCCGTGTTTTGGGCGACGGTGCACTGCGTTCCCGCAGCCCCATTCTTGCCGTCAGAACCACAACCAGAAATCATCCCCGCTGCAAGCAGGACGGCACCGACCAATACAATGAGCCTCTTCATCGGCCACTCCTTTGCTGTGAGAAAAGGCGAGATAGCCATCGCTATCCGACATTTCGCATTTTGGCTGGAAGCACCTACACGCGTTCGTAGATCGTCGCGCCTTGATGTGGGTAGGTTCGAGTTCCAGCTGAGCCGCGACACTCTTGGGTTATGGACCTAAAGTCAAGTCAAATGAATACTTGACTTGAATCAAGGGAGAGTGTGATCTGGATCAGGAAATCGCGGAGGGCCCCACTCGGAGCCATGTGTGGGACTAAAACGGTCTGGTTTTTGCGACGCTCAGCGAGTCCCCGTAACGCGCCACCACGCGGAGCTCAGAGAGGTCTGTGAGCACCTCGGGAGCACACGAATCGACTACCTGGTGGAAGACCAGGACGTCGTTCATGGCCAAATGCTGAGGCTCCACCTCGCTGGGCACCGTCGAATACTCTTCGCCGTGGAACTCCAGCATCTTGAACGAGGGGGGCAGCGTGAGCTCGACCCGAACGTTGCGCGCCGCCACCTCGACGTGCTGCAGGAAACGCTCGAGCAGCGCCCGTTGCACCTCGTCCTGACGGTCGAAGAAGACGCACGCGCCTTTGCCGGCGTCGGTCACGGCGTTCATCGGGGTGTCGTTGTAGTTCCACGGATCGCCGACTCCGACTCCGAGAAGGGTGATGGCTTCGCCGTCGGCGTCGTCGGCGTAGCCGGCGATGAGGGTCTCGTCCGTGGCGCCCACGTTGGCACCCCCGTCAGAGATGAGCACGACGCCGTTGATGGCGTCGGCATCAAAGTTCTCTTGGGCGAGCGCATAGGCCGCGACCAAGCCGTCGTGGAAGTTGGACGCACCGTAGGCTTCCATGGCTCGGCAGTGAGCGCTGAACAGCGAGTCGCCGGGGCCGCTCACGGCGTGGGAGTCGAGCAGGG
>Ga0210044_10005486_pt1 | contig 17135 bp, 17 predicted proteins | sample CryGey13umfilter_2_FD_183959 | JGI IMG/M metagenome (GOLD analysis project Ga0210044, IMG submission 183959) | Groundwater microbial communities from aquifer in Utah, USA - Crystal Geyser 4/9/14 3 um filter (SPAdes) (version 2) | ecosystem: Environmental > Aquatic > Deep subsurface >... | reverse complement strand
CAATATGTTTTAATGTGAAGTGTGGCATTGTAAGTGGATTTATTATATGCTCTTCGTTAATTATAGCTTTTTTATTTTTTTCTAAAACATCAGAAATAAGTACAATATATTGTTTACCTATCTCTGACCATATATTCTTTCTTCCATAGTCGTATGCTTTTTTTCTCAAAGAATTTAATTCATTAGTATTATCAAGAAGATTATTTAATATATTAGATAAAGTCTGATAATCACCAAAATTAAAAAGCACTCCTCTTCCTTTTGCCAATAATTCTTCTGCGTGCCAATATGGAGTTGAAATTACGGCAGCACCTGCTCCTACAGCATATGCCAAAGAACCGCTTGTCATTTGTTCTTTATTTAAATATGGGGTTATGTATATATCAGCTGCAGATAAATAATTGAATAGTTCCTCATCACTTACAAAATGATCGTAAAAATATACGTACTTTCTTAAAGAATATTTTTCTACTAATCCGTGTAAATATGTTCTGTATTCTTCACCTGATTCTTTTACAACATTTGGATGTGTTTTTCCTAAAATAATATAAATAACATTTTTATGTTTCTTTACAACTTCAACAAGTGATTTAAGAGCAATTTCAATTCCTTTATTCCTATTCAGTAAACCGAAGGTAAGCAATACTTTCTTTCCTTTTAGGTTATATTTACTTTTTGTTAATCTACGATTTACAAATTTAAAATCCGGTACGCCGTGTTCAATTTTTGTTATTTTTCCTTTTGGTACATCATAAATAGTATTTAGTAATTTTACAGCCAGTTTACTCATCACAACAACTTTATCTGCATTTCTGCTCAACTTTTGAATAATAGCTTTTTGCGTATAGGAAGGTTCTTTAAGAACTGTATGAAAGACAACAATTATAGGAATGTTTAGATTTCGTGTAAGAGATAAAATATATGTTCCACTTTCCCCTCCGAAAATTCCAAACTCGTGTTGTATGATACACAGATTTGCATGGCTATAGTTTATATATTTTGCCGCTTTAATATAATCTAACTGATAATCCTGCCGTATTGTATTTTTAACTATTTCAGGATAATTGAAATTATTGCTGTATTTTTCTAGTGCTATAACATAAGCACTTTTATTAAAATCATCTTTAATATCAGCTTTGAGTATTGCATTTAAGAGATTGTTTGAAAATGTAGCAATACCACACTTTCTAGGGAGAAAAGTAGAAACGCAAGCAATTTTAATTTCTTTCATATTGCTCCTATTTCTATAAAGTATTATGGGAGTAATAAACTTTACATTACAAAAATACAAAAAATAAGATTAACATTAAGAGTAATGGTAAGAGTAACTTAACCTTAATTAGTAGGTTGAAGTATACTTTTTATATCCCCTAAGAGATACATACTTCCTATTATGACAAGGCAGTCTGCTTTATTATTATTTTTAAATTTTTTAATTAAGAGATTGTTATCAGTAGAAACTTTTACATTAAAAGAAAGTTCTTTTGCTGCATAAACTAATTCTTCAATATTTGCAGATCTTTCATAATTAATTTTTGTTAAATAAATATTTTCAAATTCTTTTCTTAATGTTTTTAACATAGATTTATAATCTTTATCATTTAAAGAGCTATACAGTAAATATTTTTTTTTATATTTTTTTGAGTGCCTGCTAAATTCAGATAAAAATTTAGTGATACCATCCGGATTATGAGCTGAATCGAAAATAATATCAGGCTTTTTATTATAGAACTCATATCTACCGGATAATGATGTATTTTGAACAACATTAGCTAATCCAGATTCAATTAGTTTTGTACCGTAATTAATTACTATGCTCATAACTGTAAGTGAAGCTAAAGCTGCATTTTGCTTTTGATAAATTCCGGGTAAAGGAAGTTCTTTAATCGCCAATCTGTTATTATCAAAATTAATGAGTATGTTTCTCTTTTTATTGGAAATATAATTTTCAATTTGAATACACTTTGTATTTATTGAACTACATTTTGATGTTATTACTTTTGTTGCTTGTACAGGTAATAATCCTATTAAAACTTTACTCTCAGGTTTTATAATGCCTGCTTTCTCTGCTGCAATTTTTTCTATTGTATCGCCTAAAATTTTTGTGTGCTCTAAACTTATTGATGTTATTACAGAGCATAACGGATTAAGTACATTTGTTGCATCTAATCTTCCACCAAGGCCGGTTTCAATAACAGCATAATCAACTTTTTGATCCCTAAAGTAGCAGAAAGCCATTGCCGTTGTTACTTCAAAAAAGGTGACTTGATTTTCTTCTATATATTCAAAATGTTTTGAAATAAAATCAACAATATATTCATCTTCAATTTCATTCCCGTTTATATTTATTCTTTCGTTAAATTTTACAAAATGAGGTGAAGTGTATAATCCGACTTTAAACTTATGTTCTTGTAAAATACTTGAAATAAATGCAGAAGTACTTCCCTTTCCATTTGAACCTGCAATATGGATTGTTTTTAAATCATTTTGAGGATCATTCAAAATCTTTAAAAATTTTGTAATGTTTTCTAAACCTAATTTAACACCAAAGTTGTGTAGTGAGAATAGTTTGTCTAATGAATCTTTAATATTCATTTTAATCTAACTGATAAGACCCCGTTAAAGAACTTATATTATCAATTTTGTTCTCTTTGCAATAATCCATTAAACCATTTAATATTTTTAACGAAGCAGTTGGATCAATAAAATTTACTGTACCCAGTTGAACAGCCGAAGATCCGGCAATTAAAAACTCAACAGCATCCTGCCAATTCATAATTCCGCCAATACCAATTATTGGAATTTTTACTTTTTGATGAATCTCAAAAACTTTAGCCAGTGCAATTGGTTTAATTGCGGGACCTGATAAACCACCTGTAATATTTTTAAGCTTTGGTTTTTTATTTTTTATATTAAAAGCTGTTCCAATAATTGTATTTATAGCTGAGACAGCATCTGCTCCTTCCTTTTTAGCAACCTGAGCAAAATCTGAGATATTAGAAACATTTGGTGAGAGTTTTATAATTATAGGCTTTTTAGTTACAGCTCTTATTTTTTCTGTAATTTTACAAACCATTTTTTCATTATTACCAAATTGCAAACCACCTTCTTTTACGTTTGGACAAGATATATTTATTTCAAAAGCGTGTATTCCTTCTTCCTCATTTAATATTTTTACGCACTCAACATATTCTTCAATTGTAGATGCAGCAATGTTACAGATAATAGGAACATCTTGCTTTATGAGATAAGGGATTTTTTCAGAAATAAATTTCTCAATTCCAACATTAGTAAGTCCAATCGCATTTAGCATTCCGGATGATGTTTCAAGTATTCTCTGAGGTTTATTTCCTTTTCTAGGTTTTAAGCTAATAGATTTTGTAACTATTGCTCCTATTTTTTTTAGATCAATAAATTCTGATATCTCACTACCATAACCAACAGTACCGGATGCAAGTAAAATGGGATTTCTTAATTTTAGGCTTCCAATATTTACACTTAGATCAACCTTACTCATAAAATAATTTCCTTTGAATTAAACACAGGCCCATCTTTACAGACAAGCAAAAATTTATCTTCATCACTAGATGATTGAATTGGACAACCCTGACAAATTCCAAAACCACATGCCATTACACATTCAGTTGATAACTCACATTCTATGTTTTCTTTTTCAGCAAACTTTTTGGCAGCTACTAACATAGGAGTTGGACCGCAAGCAAAAATTTTTAATTTGTCATTTTTAAGATTATCAAAATTAATTTCTAATAATTCTACTACATTTCCTTTAAATCCATAAGAACCATCATCGGTTGAAACATGAATATTTTCCAAACCATAAGTTATCAAATCACTTTTTGTTCTTCCGCCAATGAAAGTAGAAATTTCTTTTTTATCTTTTATTTTTCTGGTTAAATAAGGAAATGGAGCAACTCCTAATCCCCCACCTAAAATTACTGCTCTGTCAAAATCACCTTCAAAATTAAATCCATTACCCAATGGACCTAATACATCAAGATATTCACCGGGTTTTTTTAAAGATAATAATTTAGTTCCCATACCCATTGTGTTAAACATTAAATAAAAGAAATCATCTTCAACATCACATACACTAAATGGTCTTCTTAACAATGGGATAGGTAAATCACTGATTCTAATATTTAGAAATTCTCCCGGATTAATAACATTTGCTATCTCCGGAGATTTTACTTTGAATAAATGAATATTGTATTCTAATTCTATTATTTCTTCAATTTGAGCTTCAGTAATGGTCACAATTTACCTTGATATTAAAAAATAATGTGATATATATTTTAGGGGTGAACTAATTAAGGTTTAATTTTATTTTTAACTTAAGTGATTATTTTCAATTTCAGTTATTTTATTCAATCTGTTTTGATGTCGTCCGCCACCAAAATTTGTATTCAGCCAAGTATCCAGAATAGATTTTATTGTTTCTTCTCCCAAAGTTTTCGCACCTAAAACAAGTACATTTGCATTATTATGTTCTCTTGAACTTTTAGCACTAAATTCATTATAGCAAGTAGATGCTCTTATTCCTTTCAATTTATTTGCAGTAATTGCTGATGGAATTCCTGTTGCATCTATAATTATTCCGAACTTCACAATTTTCTCTTTTACTTTTCTTGCAACTGCAAATGCAAAGTCAGGATAGTCACAGGATTTTTCATCATACGTACCAACATCAATAATTTCATAACCTTTATCTGAGAGAATTTTAGAAAGAATATTCTTAATTCTAAATCCTGTATGATCGCTTCCTATTGCAATGCTTTTTGAAGTCTGTGATTGTTCAATTTCATTAATTGTTAAAGGAATATTGTCTGCCGAATTTTTCTTAATAACTCCAATCCCTAAAGTTTTAATTTGGTCCAAAGCTAATGGAGTTACAATGTCATCTTCTGAGATAGGTAAAACATTACCTCCGGATTGTGCAAATTTTATAACATCATTTTCAGTTATTAACTTTTTCATTTTTATTTTAGTAAATACTTAAATATTAATATATAAAATCCAGACTTTATAAATAATCGTTCAACTTATTTACTTTAAGATGCTCTACTATTTTTTTAACATCCTGGCTTCTGTCTCTTCTGCAAATCAATAATGAATCTTTTGTATTTATCACGATTAGATTATCTACTCCAATCATAGCAGTAAATTTATCAGGTGAATAAATGTATGAATCCATTGTCATATCAGTAAAAACTTTACCGGTTAAAGCATTGCCATGTTCATCTTTATTAGAAAGTTGATAAACTTCTTCCCAACTACCGACATCACTCCAAGTAAATTTCCCTTTTGTCAGATAAACTTTTTTGGACTTTTCCATAATTCCGTAATCAATTGAAACACTTCTTAATTTACCATAAATAGTTTCAAGTAATTCTAAGAAATTATCTTTGCCAAAATTATCTTTTAATTTAACTAATCCATCGTCCAGTTCTGGTAAATATTTTTTTATTTCAGAAAGTATTGAATCAACTCTCCAAATAAACATACCGCTGTTCCAGAAAAAATCACCGCTCTCTAAAAATCTTACAGCAGTAGCATAATTTGGTTTTTCAGCAAATGTATATACATTAAAAATCTCTTCCTCAACTTCTCTTTCGTCTATTTGAATGTATCCATATCCGGTTTCTGGTCTTGTTGGTTGTACACCAATCGTAACTAATCCTTTAGACTTATAAGCGTATTCAGCAGCTCTTTTTAAGGTTTTATGAAATTCTTCTTTTTCTTTTATAATATGATCAGCAGGAAGTACAAATGTAACAGCATCAGGATCTAATTGTTCGATATAAATTGAAGCAAGTCCAATACAAGCGGCAGTATTTTTACCGAATGGTTCAATAAGAATATTACTTTCAGGTACATTTGTTAATTGATTAATAATTTCATCTTTCTGCATCTTATTTGTAATTACATAAATATTTTCATTTTTTACCAATCCATTCAATCTTTCAACAGTATTTTGTATCATAGTTTTACTGTTAAATATTTTTAATAATTGTTTTGGGGTTTTCTCTTTACTTCTAGGCCAAAATCTTGTACCAACACCTCCCGCCATAATTATCGCATATAAATTCATAATATTTTTATCCTTCAATCTTTATTGATTTTATCTGCAAACCAAATGATTCAGCTTTATTTAAGTAACTTGTAATATCTACATCTTTACTTTTTACAACTGCTACTATTACAATTAAACATGCTCTCATTGATTCAACAATTTGTTTTGTTGGAGTTAACTCATTTGCTCTAATTAATAATAATGCTTTAGCAACAATATTATGCATATTAGAAATTATTCCGAATCCCCTTTCCTCTGCTAAATCTCCATTACTTTCCAATATTTCACAATACTTTATAAGTTCTTCAGGATCTTGATTAGAAGTAAGTAATGTTTTTAGAATTTCATCTACATTTTTGATTGGTTGCAAAATTACTTCTTCAAAATTCTGAAATAATATTCCGGATTCGACCGGTTCATCATCCATAATAATTTTTTCTTTTAATATCTCAGCTTCTGTTTTATCAGAATAATAATTATTAGGCGGATTGTAAAAAGAATTATTTTCATTAGATATTGGAGCATTGGGATCTTGATCTCCTTTTATTTTTTTTATTGCTTCTCTAAATGAATTAGGATTAATAGAATCCAATAATTTGCTAAGATCACTTATTAAATACTGGCAGTGTTCTTTAAATTTGTCTGATATTTTTAAAAGATCAATTGTTCCTTGCGTAAGATATCTATGAATCTCTGCAATACGAATAGCCAAGGTAGAAAATTCTGTACAGGTTTTCATCAACTTAATATCTTTTTCCAGATTATCAGATTTTGATATAAATTCTCTCAATAGACTTACAACTTCAATTTTTTGAGTATCTAGTCTTAAGTTATTTGAAGCAGCTGAAATACTTTGGTTTATATATTGTTTTGTAAAATCCATCTATTATTTATATATCCTTGGAATTCTGTGTCCTATATTGCAGGTTATTTCATATGGAATAGTGTTTATAGCTTTACACCAATCCCATGCACTAATATAATTATTTTTAACATTACCCAACATAATAACTTTATCATCAACTTTTATATTATCGTTATTTATGTTCACCATAAATCGATCCATTGTAACTGTACCAACTTGTTTATATTTCTTGCCTTTTACTATAACTTCCATTTTGTTGGATAAATTTCTGTTAACTCCGTCAGCATAGCCCAAAGGAATTGAAATAATTTTAGTATTCTTTTTAGAAGTAAATTTTCTTCCATAGCTAACTGTATCCCCTTTTATTATTTTTTTAACAGATGCTACTTTTGAATGTAAACTCATAACAGGTTTTATTTTGATTGATTCAGTTGTCTCTTGGGATGGAAAATATCCATAAAGCAGAATTCCCGGTCTTACCATATCAAAATAAGAATTGGGAACATCAAGTATTGCCCCGCTGTTTGCAGCGTGAGCTAATCCATAATTTATATCTCTATTTCTTAATTGGTTTAATATTTTATTGAATTTTTCTAATTGACAAAGTGTAAAAGTTTTATCATTTTCATCTGCTGTTGCAAAGTGAGTATAAATTCCATCTATTTCAAAACATTTTTTCTTACTTATATATTGAATTAGATTAAGAGCTTCGTTAGGTTTAATACCCAGCCTGCTCATTCCCGTATCTACTTTTACATGTATCTTAATTTTCCCCTTTCCAAATTGTTTTATTCCCCATTCTAAAATTTTTAGATGTTCTAAATTAAAAACTGTTGGTATAAGATTATAACTAAATAACAGCTTAACTTGTCTTTTAGAAAAAGGTTCGAATATAAGTATTGGTTGTTTTATTTTTGCTTTCCTCAATTTTTCACCTTCTTTAGGAAAAGCAACTGAAAAATATTCCGGTTTTTTTGCACCTAATGATTCCAAATATTTAGCACATTCAACCATACCGTGACCGTAAGCTTCTGCCTTAACCACAGCCATAATTTTAGTTTTTCCGATCTTTTTCCTTACATTAAGAAAATTACTTTTAAGTTTTGATAGGTTAATTATTGCGTAAGATGGGTGCATTAAATTTAATTTTATTGTTAAGAAAATATAATTTTAATTGAATAGAGAATCAATTATAAGAAATGTTAGATAAAAATTAAAATTTAATTGATTAAAATTGAAAGTTAAAATTAAAACTATTATTAATTTCATTTCTTGACATTACTTAAACGTAATGTTAATTTTTTATCTGTAAAAAAAATAAATTTTGTGGTTAATGTTAACTGAATTCGGTAAAATCTTCGTATTTATTTTAGTTGCAATCTTTTTTGTAGTTGTTGCTCTATTTGTAGCAAAACTATTAAGACCTTCCAGACCTACCCATGAAAAACAATTAACTTATGAATGTGGTGAAGAAATTATAGGCTCGCCTTGGGTTCAGTTTAATATAAGATTTTATGTAGTAGCTTTAATTTTTTTGATCTTCGATGTAGAAATTGTTTTACTAATTCCTTGGGCATATGTTTACAAATCCTTTGGTGTTGGTGGTTTTCTTGTTGGTGCAATATTTTTAATCTTATTGGGATTAGGAATGGCTTATGAATGGAGAAAAGGAGACTTAGAATGGTCAAGACCGGCGATGCCCAAATTAAATGTGGATAAAGACAAAGTTTTAGAAAAAGTTAAACCTAAATAGGAATTTATGGGACTTCTTGATAAACAATTTGCCGACGACAATATAATAATTACTAAAGTAGATGATCTATTCAATTGGGCAAGGTTATCTTCACTTTGGCAAGTTGGTTTTGGACTTGCATGCTGTGCAATTGAAATGATGGCAACTTCAGCATCTCACTATGATTTTGACAGATTTGGGGTAATTCCAAGACCTTCACCGAGACAATCAGATGCTATTATTGTTTCAGGTACAGTTACACTAAAAATGGCAATAAGAATTAAAAGATTATACGAACAAATGCCCGATCCCAAATATGTAATTTCTATGGGTAGCTGTTCAAATTGTGGAGGTCCTTATTGGGAACACGGCTACCATGTTCTAAAAGGAGTGGATAGAATAATACCGGTTGATGTTTATGTACCGGGTTGTCCTCCCCGTCCGGAAGCCCTATTAGAAGGATTGTTGAAATTACAAGAAAAAATTAGAAACGAATCTTTAGTAAAGAAATCAGTATGACAGAAAAAGAAATTTTTGAAATATTAAAAGAAAAATTTGGTGATTCAATAATTGAATTTGTTGAAGCTCAAGCTGGTGAAAATTATATAAAGGTTTCACCTTTGGAGATTGACAAAGTTTGTGCATTTTTATTTACTGACGACAGACTTCAATTTGATTCATTAATAAATTTATCCGGTGTTGATGATGCAAATGGAGAGAAAAAAGTAAATGAAGATGGTTCATTTGATTTTATAGGCGGAACTTTAAGTGTTGTTTATCATATTGAGTCTCTAAAACATTTACACAAACTAACTTTAGCAGTTTCAGTTGAAAAGGATAAGCCGGATGTTGTTTCGGTTACAGATATTTGGGCACATGCAAATTGGCACGAAAGAGAAGCATTTGACTTATTAGGTATTAATTTTCTAAATCATCCAGACCTTAGAAGAATTTTAATGCCATATGACTGGGAAGGTGGTTTCCCATTAAGAAAAGATTATAAAGATCCCGAGTTTTATAGGGGGATGAAAGTACCTTATTAATTAAAAAAAAGTAATACTAATTCATAAAACTATGGTATTAAAAACTGAAGAAATGACTCTTAATATGGGGCCTCAGCACCCATCTACTCACGGAGTACTACGTTTGGAACTTCAGTTAGATGGTGAATTTATTGTAAATGTTATACCTCACATTGGTTACCTGCACAGATGTTTTGAAAAACACGCTGAATTTATGACTTATCCTCAAGTTGTTCCTTATACTGATCGTATGGATTATCTTGCATCTATGTATAATGAATTTGGTTATGCTGTAGCTGTTGAAAAATTACTTGGAATTGAAGTACCTGAAAGAGTAGAATTTATCAGAGTCATAATGGGTGAATTGCAAAGGATTGCATCTCACTTGGTTGCTTTGGGTACTTACGGAGCAGATATTGGTGCAGTTACACCTTTTCTTTTCTGTTTTAGAGACAGAGAAAAAATATTAAGTTTATTTGAAATGGCATCCGGAGCTAGGCTTCTTTATAATTATATTTGGGTTGGTGGAGTTTCTCGAGATTTGCCTCCAGACTTCCTTAGACTTGCCAAGGAATTTGTTGATTACTTTAGACCTAAGATCAAAGAATTAAATGACTTACTTTCATTTAACAAGATTTTTATTGAAAGAACAGCTAACATAGGAATTTTACCTTTAGATGTAGCTGTTAATTATGGAATAACAGGACCTATGCTCCGTGCCTCTGGAATGAAGTGGGATCTAAGGAAAGATGATCCGTATTCAGTTTATAATAAATTTGATTTTGACATTCCTGTTGGTGATGGTAGAATGGGAACTGTTGGTGACAGTTGGGACAGATATTATGTGAGAATTATAGAGATGGAAGAAAGCTTGAAAATTGTTGAACAGGCATTAAATCAAATTCCGGAGGGTGATGTTTTATCTGCAATACCTAAAAGAATAAAACCACCTGTTGGTCAAGTTTATGGAAGAGTTGAAAATCCGAGAGGTGAATTGGGCTATTTTATTGTAAGTGATGGAACGGTTAATCCTAAAAGAATAAAAGTTAGACCACCATCATTTGTAAACCTGGCAGTAATTGGAGAATTATGCAAAGGACATATGATAGCTGATGTTATCTCTGTACTTGGAAGTATTGATATTGTTTTAGGTGAGATTGATAGATGATATACGAATTCCTATCAAATATAACGGGAAGTGAAATTTTAGGAGCAATAATTAGTGCTTTTCTACCACTTTTCTTATTTATTCTTCCTTTTGCATTAATTGCTGTATTACTTGAAAGAAAAGTTTCTGCACATATGCAGGACAGATTAGGTCCAATGAGAGTAGGATACCACGGAATTTTACAAACAGTAGCTGATATTTTAAAACTCATTCAAAAAGAAGATATTACTGCTGATGCAAATGACAAAACACTATTTAATTTAGCACCTATTTTAGTTTTTGCCGGAAGTTATGCAGTATTTGCTGCAATTCCTTTTTCAAGTTCATATTTAGGTAGTAATATAAATCTGGGTCTGTTTTTTATTATTGGTATTTCGGGAATAGTTGTTGCAGGAATATTGATGGCAGGCTGGGCTTCAAATAATAAATATACGCTGTTAGGTGCAATGAGATCAGCAGCACAATTAATTAGTTATGAAATCCCAACTATTATGATTGTTGTTACAATTTTAATGGTTACAGGTACACTTAACTTAAAAGAAATCACAGAATTACAATCAGGTTATTTTTGGAATTGGCTCATATTTGGTGGCAATGTAACTGGAATTGCTAAATATTTATTAATACCATTTATGATTGTTGGATTTGTAATTATTTATATAAGCACACTGGCCGAAGTAAACAGAACACCTTTTGATATTCCTGAAGCAGAATCAGAATTAGTATCAGGTTATCATACAGAATATTCCGGGATGAAATTTGCTATGTTCTTTTTAGCAGAGTATGCAAACATGTTTGCAGTATCAGCAATAGTAGTCTTACTATTTTTTGGTGGATACCATTCCCCTTTTGGATATTTAGGTAATACTTTTGGTATCACCTGGTTAATTCCAATCGAGCAACTACTCTGGTTTACATTTAAGGGAGTTGGATTTGTTTTGGTACAAATGTGGCTGCGTTGGACTTTGCCAAGATTAAGAGTTGATCAACTTATGGCTGTATGCTGGAAATATTTAATACCAATTGCTTTTGTTAATTTATTAATTGTTGGACTTATTACTTTATTATAATGAGAACATATTTAAATAACATATATATGGCTCTTTCAACAATAATGATTGGAATGAAGGTTACATTTAAACATTTATTTGAGCCAGCAGTTACAATTCAATATCCTGATGTAAAACCTCAACTTCCTTCGAGAGAAAGAAACAGATTATATGTTAATATGGATGATTGCATTGGTTGTGATCAATGCGCCAGAGCTTGTCCTGTTAATTGTATAAAAATTGAAACAGTAAAATCATTACCTGACGAAGATCTTGGTCAAACTTCAAATGGAAAAAGAAAAGCATTATGGGTTACAACTTTTGATATTGACATTGCGAAATGCTGTTTTTGTGAATTATGTGTTTTCCCTTGTCCAACAGATTGTATTTATATGACAGATGTTTATGAATTTTCTGAATTTGAAAGAGAAAATTTGATTTACGATTTTGTTACTCTTACTGATTCTGAACGAAAAGAGAAAAAAGATAATTATGAAAAAATGATGGCTGAAAAGGCTGCAAAAGAAGAAGCCGAATTAAAAGCAAAAGAACAAGCAAGCAAAGATAAACCGGAAGAGAAAAAGTAAATGACAGTATATGATATAATATTTTATTTATTTGCACTAATAACTATAGGCTCAGCATTTTTTGTAGTAACACTAAGGAATATAGTTTATTCTGCTTTCTTTTTGTTATTTACATTATTCGGTATAGCAGGATTATATGTATTACTTAGTGCAGATTTTATTGCTATTGTGCAATTAGTAGTTTATGTGGGTGGGATTTTAGTTTTACTTTTATTTGGTGTAATGCTTACTCACAAAATAACAAATGTGCAAATTAAAACCGGTACCTTACAGATTATTCCTTCTGCTGTTGCTGTTCTTGTTTTAGCTTTTGCTTTAATAAAAATATTTTTAACAACAAACTGGAAAACAATGGAATTAGTTTCTCAAAATTCCTCTGCACAAGGTCTAGGTGTATTACTTATCAACCAATATTCTGTTGTTTTTGAATTACTTGGAATTTTATTATTGATTGCTCTTATCGGAGCTGCATCTATGGCTAGGAGATAGATAAAATGATAAACATTAGTTTATATCATTATTTAATTGTAAGCTCAATATTATTTTGTTTAGGAATATTCGGAATTATTACACGTAAAAATGCCATCATGGTTTTAATGGGAATTGAATTAATTCTGAATGCTGCAAACATTAATTTTGTTGCATTTGCACGTTACGGTAATTTTGGGAACTCAGGTCAGTTAGCTGCATTATTTGTTATTATACTTGCAGCCGCAGAAGCTGCCATTGCTATGGCAATTGTTTTAAATATCTATAAAACATTTTCAAATATTAATATTGATGAAATAGATACTCTTAAAGATTAATTATATATGACTGAATCTATACTTATAAAATTAGCTCTCATTACTTTATTTCTTCCTTTGATAGGATTTATAGTTACTCTGTTATTTGGGAAAAGGATCAAGTGGCTTTATTGGTTTGAGAATTCCATTTTGATTCTAGCCTTTTTACTTTCTGCAATATTAGCTTATTTCAAGCTTACTAATTTTACTGACCAAACAATTATTTCTGAATTTGAGTGGATCAATTTAGGTGTAATTCCTTTTGCTAAATCAGTTGTTATAGATTTGGGAATAATGTTAGACAACATTAGTGTATTAATGATTTTAACTGTAAATATAGTAAGTCTGTTAGTTCATATATTTTCTGTCGGTTATATGAAGGGAGATAAAAGATATAACAGATATTTTTCTTATTTAGGTATTTTTACTTTTTCAATGTTGGGGATAGTTCTTACACACAATCTATTAATGATGTATGTTTTTTGGGAACTTGTAGGTTTATCATCTTACTTGTTGATCGGCTTTTGGTATGAGAAAAAAACTGCATCAGATGCTGCTAAAAAAGCATTCATTGTTAATAGGATTGGTGATATCGGAATGTTTTTAGGAATACTTACATTATTCCTTACTTACAATACATTTTCTTTTGATAAGATCTTTTATCAAATCTCAGTTGGTAATTTACCATTCGGGACACAATTTGGATTAACAATAGCCGGAGTTTTATTATTCTGTGGAGCTATTGGAAAATCTGCTCAATTTCCTTTACACGTTTGGCTACCAGATGCAATGGAAGGTCCTACTCCTGTAAGTGCATTAATACATGCTGCTACAATGGTTGCTGCAGGTGTTTATTTTATGATAAGGGTATTCCCTATTTTATCAGGTGATGCTCTATTAGTTATTGCATCCATTGGAGCTTTGTCGGCATTTATACCGGCAACAATTGCTGTTACACAAAATGATATTAAAAAGGTTTTAGCATATTCAACAATAAGCCAATTAGGTTATATGATAATGGCAATTGGTGTAGGTGCTTACACTTTTGCTTTCTTTCATTTGATAACTCACGCATTTTTTAAAGCTTGTCTGTTTTTAGGATCAGGTTCTGTAATTCATTCAATGCATCACGAACAAGATATGACTAAAATGGGTGGGCTGAGAAAGAAGATGCCTTTAACATATATTACATTCCTAGTAGCATCATTAGCATTATCCGGTATACCGCTTACTTCAGGTTTTTTAAGTAAAGATGGAATTCTTGTCGGTACTTTTGCATTTGGTTCTCTTACAGGTCATTGGTTCTTTGCAGCATCCGGATTCCTTGTTGCATTCTTGACTGCATTCTATATGTTCAGGGCAATAATAATGACTTTTCATGGTGAACCTAAAAACAAAGAAAAATATGATCATGCAAAAGAGTCTTCTTTTGTTATGGCTATGCCTTTAGTTGTTCTTTCTGCTTTATCATTATTCTTTTGGTATTCATTAAATCCATTTAATCCTGAAAATGGGAAATTACTATCTACTTGGGTAAAAACTCCTGAGATATCTGTACCTCAATCAGCACGATATGAATTTATGAAATCTGATAAAGAAAATATTGATGAAGAAAAATTAGAACCGGTTATATATTCAAGTTCATATACAGAGGCGTTGCATCAGGCACACTATCCAACGTTATTTACATCAGCAAGTTTGGCATTTTTAGGTATTTTATTTGCCTTTATTCTTTACCAATGGAAATTCTTTGATCCGGATAAATTTGCTGAAAAACTAAAACCTATTTATAAATTATCATATAACAAATGGTATTTTGACGAAATTTATCACGCCAGTTTTGTAGCAGGTACAATTGGTTTAAGTAAACTCATTGCGTTATTCGATAATAAATTTATTGATGGTATTGTTAATGGTTCAGCTTCATTTACTAAAAACTTTTCAGCTTTAACCGGAAAATTTGATAACATTGTTGTAGATGGTTTAGTAAATATGATGGCCTATATAAGCGGAATGCTCGGTTTATTCTTTAGAAGATTTCAAACAGGAAAAGTTCAAACTTACATTTTATTCGTAGTTTTTTCATTAATAATTCTCCTATACATATTCAGGTAAATAAAATTTTATAAAAATTAAAAAATAGACTATGCAAAATTTTCCAATTTTATCATTATTAACATTCCTACCTATAGTTGGAATGATATTTATTCTTTCCCTCCCCAAGGGACAAGAAAAAACAATTAAATGGATTACATTAATAATAACAGGTATTCAAGTTGTTATTGCAATTGTAATTCTTTTCTTATTTAATTTTTCTATGTCTGGAATAAATGATCCTTCCTCATTCCAATTAGTAGAAAAATTCAGATGGATTGAAATAACAGGTTTAGCTTGGGTTGGAACTATTAAAATAGATTATTTCTTAGGAATTGATGGAATAAGTGTTGTACTTGTATTACTCACTACAATTGTAACTTTCATTGCTACTTTTGCATCGTGGAATATTTCAATATCCATTAAAGGATATTTTGCACTTTTCTTGTTGTTAGATACAGCAATGCTTGGTGTTTTTGTATCCCTTGATTTCTTCTTGTTTTATGTTTTCTGGGAATTGATGCTGCTCCCAATGTATTTCTTAATTGGTGTCTGGGGTGGTCCAAGAAGAGAATATGCTGCTATTAAATTTTTCTTATATACTTTATTGGGTAGTATTTTCATTTTGCTTGTAATGATTGGCCTCTATTTTAGTGCAACTGAAACATTAGCTAACGGCTCTAAAGTGTTTACATTCAATATGTTAACTTTGATGGATACTTCAAATTACAGTTTGACTGGAATACTTTCACCTTTTAATCCAAATAATTTAAGGCTGGTAGCATATATTGCTCTGTTTATTGGTTTTGCAATTAAAATTCCTATGTTCCCTTTCCACACTTGGCTTCCCGATGCACACGTTGAAGCACCAACTGCTATAAGTGTAATATTGGCCGGCATACTTTTGAAAATGGGTACATACGGAATACTTAGAATTAGTTATCCTATTTTTCCTGATATAACAATTCAATTGGCCTGGTATATTGGTCTTTTTGGAATGATAAACATTATATATGGTGCACTAGCTGCAATGGCCCAAAAAGATTTTAAAAAGATGATTGCCTATTCTTCTGTTTCCCATATGGGTTATGTTATGCTTGGAATGGCTTCGTTAACAACTGCAGGACTTACAGGAGCTGTACTTCAAATGTTTAACCACGGTACAATCACAGCAATGCTCTTTATCATTGTAGGAATTATATACGATCGAGCACATACAAGGGATATGGATGCCTTTGGTGGTATTGCTAACCAAATGCCGATTTATACCGGATTTGTTGTTGTTGCTTTCTTTGCAGCTATTGGTTTACCGGGATTAAGTGGATTTATTTCAGAAGCTCTAGTATTTGTTGGTGCATTTAGCTCTGAATTGATCAGAACTATTGCAATTATTTCCACACTTGGAATTTTATTGGGTGCAGGTTATATGTTGTGGGCATTCCAAAGAATTTATTTTGGTGAATTAAAAAGTAAATGGAAGGAATTAAAAGACCTTGAACTTCGAGAATATTTCATGGTTGTTCCTTTAACTATAATCATAATTTTGTTAGGTGTTTATCCTTCATTGATTATTCAGTTTATGACAACATCCGTTAATGCAATGGTAAAATTTATGAGTAGTGCTCAAGTAATTATTAGTTCAATTAATTAAGTAGAGATTTAATTTTGGATCAAGTTTTAAATAGTCTTCATTTTATAAAACCGGAAGTTGCTGCTGCAATTGCTCTGTCTGTACTTGTTAT
>Ga0210044_10005485_pt1 | contig 17135 bp, 13 predicted proteins | sample CryGey13umfilter_2_FD_183959 | JGI IMG/M metagenome (GOLD analysis project Ga0210044, IMG submission 183959) | Groundwater microbial communities from aquifer in Utah, USA - Crystal Geyser 4/9/14 3 um filter (SPAdes) (version 2) | ecosystem: Environmental > Aquatic > Deep subsurface >... | reverse complement strand
GTTGCAACCAAATCCCCGAAGGCTCACCAGAAAAACCACCAACGCATTGTTGGTGGTTTTTCATTTCAATCAGAAAACGACGCCGTGTGCGTCGTTTAGTTGGGTGTGATGAGCTTGGCGCGCTCAGCACCTTCAGTGCGGAAGTCACGACCGAGCATGGCGCTGATCAGCGTGATTTCGGCGGAGGTGACGGGGGTCGGGATGTTGTGCATCGTTCCGATGCGTTCCCAGGCGACGAGTCCTGCCTTCGTGTCCTCCACGATGTAGCGGTGCGTCAGACTGTCAGGACCGCGGAAGCGACCGTGCCGACCGCATGCGAGGAACTCCAGATCTTGAAAGTGTCCTTCGACTTGGACGAGACCCCTGAGCTCAGACCAGCGCAGTCCACGTCCCTCGATGACTTCGAGGAGCTTGAGCCGTTCTTCGTCCTTGGCACGTAGGGCCCTGAGGACGGAGGGGGTGACGCCTTCGTTGTACATGTAGAAGTCACCGGCTGCATGCTCGATTCGTCCCGCACTCAAGAGACAGGGGGTCGTGTGGAAGAGTGGGTTCGGATTCGACAGGATGACTGACAGGGGGGTGCCACCGAGGATCAGTTGTGGAGAGAGCTGCTTAAGTACCTCTTCGAGCCCTTCGACGTGTTCGACAGGACCGCTGTAGAGGAGTCCTGGGGTCAGGACACTGATGTGCACGTTTTCTGGATCCTCCTTCTCGATGCGGCAGCCATAGGGAATGGAGTTGGCCTCCACGAGGACAGGTCGCTTCGAGCGCTTCGCAAGCGTCTGTGCGAGGAAGAGTGACCCGAGATTGCCGGGGTAGTAGACGACCGCCTTGACCTGCTTGAGGTGCGGAACCAGGAGCTGTGCAACGGTGCTGTGTGCTTCTGCAACCGTGCAGACAAAGACGACGTCGCAGTTGCTGGCCGCAGAGATGTCGGCTGTCTGCACGTCCCCTTCGGCTTCGAAGAGTCCGGTAGCACGCAGATGGCTTCCTTGTCGATCAATAGTCTCCAGGCGTCCGTAGAAGCCAGGGAGTTCTGCGAGCAGGACTGTGTGTCCATGTCGCACGAGATCCACAGCAAGGGCTGAACCAGCAGCACCTGCACCGATAATGAGCGTTCTCATGAGAGCCTCCGTTCTTGAGAGAGGACCCAAACCTAGCAGTAAAAACCGATTTTTGTCAATCAGAAAACCACCTTGCGTAGGTGGTTGGTCTAGGTGGTCTGAGCGGAGATGATCTCTTCGATCTCTTGGTTCGTGAGCAGTCGGTTGCCAGCTTTGGCGGCAGTGAGGATGGTGTCGACCAGTGTGTCTGTTGGTTCGATCCCACGTTCCTCAAGCCACCAGATGACGTTGGACTTCCCACTCATGTGGCCGACACAGATGACCTGTTCACGTCCGACCCAGCTGGCTGGGACCGCCGAGTAGACGCGGTCCGCTAGGTCTCGGTCACCTCGACGCAGGGCCTTGATGATGGCATCTGCGTGCACACCGGTTCCGGTCTCGAACGCACCAGACCCGAGCACAGGATAGTTGGGCGGAATCGGGACGTGGGTCGACACAGAAGCGAGGTCGGCGTAGGTCGCCAGGGACGTGAGGTCCTGGTTGATGTAGCCGAGCAGCTTCAGGTTGATCAGGAGCTGGTCCATAGGGACATTTCCCACACGCTCACCGATACCGAGTGCGGCACCGTGCAGACGATTGGCTCCAGCCTGGTACGCTGCGACGGCATTCCAGACGCCGAGTCCGCGGTCCATGTGACCGTGCCAATCGATCTTGAGACCCTTCACACCACTCTCGTCGATGACAGAGCGGATGAAGCTGACCAGGTTGTGCACGCCCGGTGGGGTTGCGTGTCCGACGGTGTCCGAGAGGCACAGGCGTGCTGCGCCGCACTCAATGGCTGTGAGGTAGAGTGCTCTGAGGTCTTCCGGAGCCGCACGTGTGGTGTCTTCTGTGACGAACATGACGGGAAGACCTTCGTCAGTTGCGAAGGTGATGGACTCGCGGACGAATCCGAGCAGTCGGTCGAGGTTCCATCCCTGAACGTCCATGCGGATCGGGCTCGAGCCGACGAAGAGACAGGCTTCGACCTGTTGGCCGCAGGCCTGGGAGATCTCGGCGATGGCTCGGGCGTCGTTCACCAGGGTGCGACCAGCGCAGTTCAGATCGATGTCGATCCTGAGACGACTCACTTCCTGAGCGAGGGCGAGTGTCTCGCTGTAGACCGTTCCACCTGCACCGGGCAGGCCGATGTTGGCCGTGTGGATGCCGAGTTCAGCCATGAGCTGGAGCAGTTGAACTTGTTCGTCCATGCTCGGCCTTGTGACGTATGCCGCTTGCATACCGTCTCGCAAGGTCTCGTCGTTGAGCTCGACGGGGTGTTCGGGGGTGGTGATGGATGCGGAACCAGACTGGTTCCAGTCGTAGATCCCCGTCAGGGGGAGTGCGCCGGACATATGTCCTCCGGGTTGGCTGCGAGGTTACCCTATGCTGAACAAAACTAGCTGTCAATAAAGCACAAAACTGAAAACACGCCTTGAAAGGCGTGTGTGACTAGGTGGTAACGAACCAGAGAATGTCCCCGTCTTGTACTTCGTACTGCTTACCAACAACACGAACCTTCCCTAGCACTTGGAGCGTTTTTTCGTCGTGAGTCTCTAGGTCTTCGAGGGTGAAGACATGTGCTTTTACAAAAGAGGTGAGGAAGTCTGTATGAATCTGCCCAGCGGCTTCAAGGGCCGTTGTTCCTCGTCGGACGGGCCAGGCCTTGGTGATGCCCTTACCGAAGGTGAAGAATGTGATGAGTTTAAGAAGAGCAGCACTCGCACTAAGTACGTTGTCGAGTTCAGCGTTAAGGCTGAGCTCACGGCGCATCTCTGCGCGTTCTTCTAAGTCGTTGATCTCCAGGAGTTCTCGTTCAGATTGAATGCAGATAGCGATGGCTGGACGACCAAGCTTCTGTGTCCATTCGTCGTGCCCCCCATCCATCCCTTCGTCAGTATTCACGACGATCAGCGTTGGTTTGAGAGTAAGGAGATTGTAGGGAGCCAGCAGTGCACGCTCCTCATCGCTGAGTTCAATGTCGCGAGCCATTAGGCCCTCATCACGCATAGCACGCCAGATGCGCTCAAGAGCCGCAAACGCTACGGCTGCTTCTTTATCATTTGTATTGCGAGCACGGGATTTCGCCACAATGCGATGCTTGTCGACCAAATCAATATCCGCCATGACGAGTTCGTGCTCAATAAGTTTGATGTCTCGCAATGGGTCCACGCCTGCTTCAGTATGCAGGACATCAGTCTTAGAGAATGCGCGGACCACATGGAGAAGTGCATCCATACCACGGATGTGGTGCAAGAATTGATTTCCAAGACCAACACCTTCATGGGCCCCCTTTACAAGTCCGGCGATGTCCCAGTATTCGATAAGTGTCGGCATGAGCTTGGTGTTGTGCGTGGCTGCGGCAAGTCGATCCAACCGTTCGTCTGGAATAGAGACGATGGCAGAGTTCGGATCGACGGTACAGAAGGGAAAGTTTTCTGCTGGAACGTGTTTGTTTGTCAGCGCGTTGAAGAACGTTGACTTGCCCACGTTGGGAAGTCCGATAAGGCCAATGCGAAGCATAGATACTTCGTAAGATGGTTAAATGGTCGATAGGCGTTTTACCATGCTTGTGGATTTGAGCCAAGATTTTTTAAATGAAAACAATCAGAAAACCCGCCATGCGTATGGCGGGTTTAGCGTTCTGCGAAAAGACCTTCGAAGAACATTTGACTGGAACGGAACGCGGCGATCCCAGGATCCTCAAACTGGTCGTTGTGTAGTTCGTTTGGTTCCAGACCGGCGCCGGTGTAGATCCGTTCGGCGTCCACCCGGGTGACTTCCGGGTGGTAGGCCGTCGCCCACATTCCTGTTCCGACTCGGAAGGCCTCAACCTTGTCATGGTTGGAACTGGCCAGGAGGACGGCTCCTTCAGGGAGACGTCTGATGTGGTTCGAGTGGAACTCGAACTGGATGCAGGAGTGATCCGGGAAGAGCGCGTGCGGCTCGATAGGAACGATCTGGTTCCATCCGCGGATCGTGGGTCCGTGGGCCACGTCCCCACCGAGAGCCAGAGCGATCATCTGGGCACCCAGACAGATGCCGGCACTCAGGGGTGCACGCTCTCCTTCGTGTGCCAACTGCTGGATGAGCTGGAGATCCTCTTCTAGGAAAGGGAACTCCTTGCGCGCGGCTTCGTCTGCTGACATGGGACCGCCACCGAAGATGATGGCGTCGAACGAGTCAGGGACTGGCTCCCCGTTGTGGCGCTCGATGACGAGTGCTTCGGGCAACCACTGCTTGAACGCAAGTGCACGTCCGGGTGCGTACTGACAGATGACGATGCGTTTCATGACACCTCCTTCTTGATGGTGAGGTTCCAGGTGATGGGGCGACCAGTGATCCGTTCGTAGAGCTCGGCATAGGTGGTCGCATCTTCGCCAAGGATGCGTAGCTGAGCTCCAGAGCCGGTTGCACGGATGGCAGCGTACTCCGCTTCGGGATCTGTGACCACGAAGTGCCTGAGCTGTTTCCAGTGAAGAGAGACTCCCAGGCCAGGACCTGTGAAGGCACAAGCCTGTCCATCTGGTGCGAGGGAGAAACGCTCATGGATGAGATGGCGCTCACCATGGAACCAGTCGGTCGCAGGCTGCCATCCATCCGAGGGAAGGGTGGCTGACACAAGGACGCAAGCTGCGTGCTGGTCGTAAGCGCGTCCGATCGCCGTGGGGAAGGTTCCTCCCACCAAGGATGCAGTCGGCGGCTTACAGGCCTCTCGGGTCGCCTGTTCGATGACAAGGGCTTGCCGAATACCACCTACCTTCTGGATCTTGAAGTTGAGTGGAATGCCTGCTGCACTGAGGGCTTGGGCATCCTGTTCTGTCAGGAAGGCTTCATCCGCCACCACATCGATGTTGATCGTCTCACGTGCGTATCGGTGCGCTTGAATCGTCAGGAGGGTATCTTCCGAGACAGGCTGCTCCACGAAGAGAAGCTCGTGCACGAAAGAACCATCACGCTTCATCTGATCACACAGATCTGCCCACGCGGTGGGAGTGAGACTGGCGTTGAAGTCCACGGCAAAGCGACCGCTGCGCGCACGTGCGACCTCTCTTGCGAGACAAAGACGCTGGAGGGCGTCCTGCACATCACTGCCACACTTGAGCTTGGGGGTGCGCCCATGATCGTAGATCTCGGTGATGCGATCACGAAGAGCACTGAGGTCCAGAAGACCAATGCTCTCCAGGATTGAACCTTGCGTGCGTGCCGGGGTGTACAGAGCATGGATAGAAACACCACGCGCCTGACCCAGGGCATCATCGAGGGCCATGTTGAGTGCTGCTTGGGCAGCGAAGCATCCGTCGATCTGCCGACGATTCCAGCTCTCATCAAGGATCTGTTCACGTTCATCCAAGGATCTGCCCGTGAGGGGAAGATTCTTCAAGGCCGAGTAGATGTCCCAGGCATCGTAGTGTGAGAACGGGAAGTCGATGGACGCTTCTCCCACAGCTTCGATTTCACGATCACCCAGGTCTACGTTCAGGACCAGGAACACACGGGGTAGGTCGCGGAGCACGCCAAATCCCAGTCGAAACGGCTCCGTGAGGGGGATGGCGATGAGGAGTACTTGTACTCCCGTGATGATTGGCATGAAGAATCTCCATGTAGAAAGGCCGCTCCAGCATTACACGGGAGCGGCCACAGGTTGGACGCAGGGGTCAGTTTTCGAAGACCAGGTCGATGATGGCCTGGACGCGATCGATCACATCCCCGGTGCGTGGAGCGGGCGTCTTGGAGATCTTGTCCCAAAGACGCAACACCGCGTTGAGGTGGTTGACCGCTCCACCGAGCTTCTTGTCGCCCCAGACCTCCACCGCTTCTTCGTAGACGGCGCGTGCGTTCGTGTCCGGCTTGAACACGATGCGGCGTTCGCCTGGAATGGCGATGTAGGGGGAGGCCTTCATCCGGCGCTGGTCGAATGTGCGACCCGGCTGGACGTAGGCGAAGCTCATCCCTCCGTCACAGTGCTCGCGGAACGCCTCGTCGTAGAGACGTTCGTCGAAGCCCTGTTCACTCTTGATCGCCTGGATGAGCCAGCCGAGCTTGAGCGAGACGCCATGTTGACGCCGATACCAGAGCATGTCCGTGAGTTCGCGGTCGACGTACTCACCCTTGCCGGTATGGATCTCCGACAGGAGGGCCTTGTACGTGTCCGTGGTATCGAACTCGCTGGAGAGATGTACGTTCAGCTCCACACCAGTCACGCGGGCGATGCGCATGAGCACATCTCTGTACTCGGCGGCGATTTCGGCGACCCCCTCAGGGGTGCAGAAGTCGTTTGAGAGTGCGTGAGTGTCCGCGATGTGGTGGTGGATGGCATCGAGGCCGAGGGAACGGCGGAAGAACTCAGCCGTGAGCACCAAGACCAGCACGTCGAAGGGGAGTCCCACCGACGGTGCCTTGGGGGTGCACAGTCCGGTCCCGTAGTAGATTCCTCCGCTCGGATTCGCAAGGAAGTCCGGGTGGATCATCATGAGGGTTGGATCTGTGTGGATCAGTCGCTCCTGCTGAAGGAGTTTTTGCAGTTCTTGCTGTGTCATAGGGGTTGGTTCCGGCTACTGGTCGTAGGGGGAGAAGACGGGCTTGAGGATCTGCTCACGCAGGAGCTCGCGGTGGATGGGACGTGAGCCATCGAGGCTCTTGCTCCACTGCTCTTTGAGCTCGGCGAAGAGCACGTCCGAGGGGCAGCCGTCGGTGAGCCGATCGGACCACACTTCGCGCACCTCGTTGATTTCCTCCTTGTTCGCACCCAGCCGGCTCAGGCCGTCAGCGGCACGTTCGATCATCTGTCGGAGCACGTCCATCCCACTTCGGAGCTTGGGACCGTCTTCGGTCATGATCCAGAGCTTGCCCCGGAGTCCGTGGACCATCGCACTCCAGCGGTTATCCTGCACCAGGTGGAGCGGGAGCCGAGGAAGTGGCGAGGTCGTGAACACGTGGATCAGCCCGACCGCGAAGGCGATCATGGCGTAGTCCTCGAAGGGGGTGGGCTGCAGGGAGACAGGTCGGAACTCGACGGCGAGCTGTGGACGTTCCTCGGTGTGACGGAGGAACTTGAGCCGTGCTTCGCGCCAGTACAGCCCGACTGCGATCTCGATCGCTGCGTCGGGGTTGTCCAGGATGGATGGCTGGTCGAAGAGGTCCTGTGCGTACGCCTCCACCGAATTGAAGTAGTGAGACGGAAGACCCGAACGCGTCGAGTGTCCCGTCACCACCTCGCCCCAGGTGCGGACGTCGTGACTGGTCTCCCACAGGGCGCTGCGGATGTCCGCGAACCCCGTGTCCAGACCATTGAGGAACCGGGCGTTGGCCGAGAGGGCCACCGCATATGGACCGACCTCGAAGCTCGCGTTGAGCATGTCGAGGCCATCCTTGATTCCCATACAGTCGATGGTTGCCTGGATGGACGAGCAGGCTCCGACAGCTGTCGGGTTCTCCGTCCGGATCTGGGTGTGACCGACACCGATGGTGGCCGGCATACCAGCGCGACGGTTGTCGCGGTGGAAATCCGGTACCAGCAGGTAGCGCTCGACCCCACGGGTCCGGCAGCGCTCGTCGACTTCGACAATGGGATCGGATCCCATGCGAATCGGTCGAGCATCGTGCAGGGCGAGCTCTTCGCGCAGGTGTGCGGACTCACTCAGGATGAGGCGCTTGAGCGTGGTGAATCCACCTGCGGCGGTCACGTCGACCGGGTCGGGGGCGAGCTCGATCTGAGCAGCTCCCAGTTCCTTCTGCCAGCCACGGCTCAAGTTGGCTTCCACGAGCTGGTCGCGGATGCGCTGATCGAGGGTGTGACCGTCCGAGCGGACGCAGGAGGTCTCCAGTTCCACCCCGACCAGACGCATGGATCCGATCGGGCGCTCGAAGCGCTCGATGTCAGAGACCAGACGGAGGAGGGTGGAGCGGAGAGCCTCACGCATTGCGGGGAAGTGCGGATAGCTCTCGTCGAAGCGTTCTGCACGGCTGTGCCGACAGAAGGTGTCACTCGATTGGGACATGGTGTCTCCAGGGGTGGTTTGTGTTGAGGGAGGTGTGTTCAGCTTCGTCTAGACGATGCGGAACTTGCAGTAGGTTCGCTTTCCGATTCGGATAGAGCATTCCAATCCCGTTGCCGGAACCAGATCCTCTGGACCGATCGTCGTGTCACTGGTGCCTTCCAGCAGGTGGACGCCGCTTTGTTCGAGCAAACGTCGTGCCTTTGAGTTGCTGGAGGCCTGCGGCAGGTTCAGCTTGCGCAAGAGCAAGATCCAGTCAGGAGCATCAGCCTTGTTGATCTCGATGACTTCGAGATCGTCCGGAATGTCCTTCTGCACGATGCGTGTATTGAAGGCTGTCTCCGCTTGCTTCGCAGCGTCTCGACCATCGAGGTCGGCAACGACTACGCGTGCAAGCAGGCGCTTGACGTCCATTGGGTTCACGCTCCCACTGGCCATGGCGGCGGCGAGTTCGTCCCACGAAGCGTCACGGATGTCCGTGAGTAGCTTGAAGTACATCTCGAGCTGGGTGTCTGGGATGCTCATGAGCTTCCCAAATTTCTCAGCAGGTTCTTCCGTGATGGCGATGAAGTTCCCTTCGGACTTGGACATCTTCTTACCGTCACCAGTCGTGCCGAGGAGGAGTCCTGTTGTCAGGGCACTTTCCGGCGTCAGTCCTTCGTTTTCCATGACGCGTTCAGCATCGTAGAAGTTGAGGAGCTGGTCATCGCCCCCGAGTTCAAGCTCGGCGTTGAGATGCACGGAGTCGATCGCCATGAGCGTCGAGTAGAGCAGCTCGGAACGGGTGATGGAGGCACGTGTACGGAAGTCGTCTCGTTGCATGGCCTGAGCGACCGTAAGGCCGCTGAGGATGCGAAAGAGATCTGCTAGCTTGAAGCCAGAGAGCCAGTCGCTGTTGAACACGACCGTGGTGCGGTCGATGTCGATGACCTTGCCCGCCTGGGCTGTGAAGGCCTTGGCGTTGTTCGCAATGTCCTCGTCACTCAGAACAGGTCGGGTCGACACACGTCCGGTGGGATCACCCACGCGAGCCGTGAAGTCGCCGATCAGGAGGGTCACGTCGTGACCCATGTTCTGGAGGCGTCGAAGTACGAACAACGGCACGGCGTGTCCGAGGTGGATACTACGTGCTGTTGCGTCGATGCCGTACTTGACGCGTAGGCCTCTTCCTTCCTTCTTGCATGCCTTGAGCATGTCCTTGAGGCGGGATTCGCCGACGATGTGCTTCGACCGCTCAGCGAGCAGATCGAACTGTTCCTCTGCTGACAACCCGGAGAGATCCGGGTGTTCGAGCAGGATTTCTTCGAGTTGGTTGAGATTCACAAGCTTCTCCTGGTTACACAGTGGTTGCGTGACTAAGTGGATCTATTCTACAACACTGAGCTTCACTCGCAAGAACAAAGTATTCAGTTGTGAAAGATCGACAGAAAAACCTATCACGCTCCATTTTGGGTGTCAATTTAGAAACATTCGTACGAGTCGTAGCTCGTCGTAGCTGTATCTTTCGTTAAAGTGCTTAAAAATGGCGGTGAGAGAGGGGTGTTTGAGTGTTTTAAATGCCGCCTCGATTTTTTCGGCGTCCTTGCCTATAGGGCGGATGTGCTCAAGGTCGGGGGCCTCGTCGGTGTAGAGGAGCTTTTCGATGTGCTGGAGGATGGTGCCGTGGCTGAGCCCCCGCTCGTCGGCTACTTCTTTTATTGAGTGTTTTTGTGCGAGTAGGCTTTTTGTTTCCTCTAAGGTGCTACTGAGTGCACCAGATGAGACGGTGTTTGTGCGGGTGATTTTTTCTGGTGCGGATTTCTCTTCCAGTTTGTGTTCCTGAGCGTGCGTGCGAATCACAGAAAGAAAGGTTTCGCCAAACGCTTCGAGCTTTTTGGCTCCCACCCCGAAGAGGTTTGAGAGAGAGTCTTCGCGCAGTGGAATATAGAACGACATCTCGTGGAGGGTGCGATCACCAAAGATGACAAACGGAGGTACGCCTTGCTCGTCTGCAATTTCTTTACGCAGCGCACGGAGTTTTTCAAAAAGCACTTCGTTGTAGTCGAGGTCGGACTTGGACCTACTTGTTTTTGTTTTGGAGGGTTTGATCGACTTGAGTTTTGGTAAAAGAATAGGGGACTTGTGGGCGAGCGCCTGTCGCCCCTTTTGGCTCACACAGAGGGTTGGATACTCACCAGTGTTTTGTGTGAGGTAGCCATAGGTTTTGAGGGATTGCACGTACTCACGCAGAGCGTTAATCGGCACGCCCTTCGCAATCCCATGGACAGATAAGGTGTCATGGCGGAGCTCGACAATGCGTTGTTTGTTTGAGCCACGCAGGACATCACACACGTGAGCTGCTCCAAACCGTTCACCGGTTTTGAGAACGGCAGAAAGAATCTTTTGCGAGATTTCTGTTGCGTCCACGAGCTCCGCTTCCTCTGTCACACAGTTGTCGCAAGCATCACAGGAGGTAGGGGCCGTGAACTCGCCGAAGTACATAAGGAGAAAGAAGCGTCGACAGACCGTGTTCTGACAGTACTCCACCATATCGTCGAGTTTCTGCGTGGCGAGTTTCTGCTCGTCCTCGTCATCGATCATGTTGATGAAGTACTCCTGCTTGCGACGATCGGCATACGAGTAAAACAACACACATTCACTCGGCAGCCCGTCACGCCCTGCACGTCCTGTCTCTTGGTAGTATCCCTCGATCGTTTTTGGAAGATCGACATGCACGACCAGTCGCACATCTGGCTTGTCGATGCCCATCCCAAAGGCAATGGTCGCGACAATAATCTGCACCTCATCGCGAATAAACATATCCTGCGCCCTCTCGCGATCCTTCTTCGGGAGTCCGGCGTGATAGGCCGTAGCCTTGATGCCCGCGCGTTTGAGCTGTGAGGCGACTTCCTCGGTATTTTTTCGTGAGTAGCAATACACAATCGCGGATTCCCCCTCATGCTCCTTTAAAAGAGCAACGAGCTCAGCGGTCGTATTAAACTTAGGGCGAACACTGTAATGGAGGTTTTCGCGGTTAAAGCTTGAAATAAACACCTGGCTCTTGCCCATGCCAAGCTGACTCAAAATGTCCTTTTGAACCTGTGGAGTTGCCGTGGCAGTAAGTGCAATGATGGGCGCCTGCGCCACCTTCATTCTAAGAGACCGCAAGTTCCGGTAGTCAGGACGAAAGTCGTGGCCCCATTCAGAAATACAATGTGCCTCGTCAATCGCAAGAAGGCTCACCTCCAGCTCACCCAAAAATTCATTAAACCCAAAAGCCCCCACACGCTCTGGCGCCACATACAAAATCTTCAAGTGCCCGCTCCTTGCCCGCTCCATGACGGCACCCTGCTCCTTAGGTGTAAGCGAGCTGTTCAAAAACGCCGCCTCAATCCCGTTCGCGCACAAGGCATCCACTTGATCTTTCATAAGCGCAATAAGTGGGGAGACCACCAAGGTGACTCCAGGCAGCGCCAAGGCAGGCAACTGATAACACAGAGACTTTCCACCACCTGTGGGCATCAACACAAACGCATCCTTCCCGTCCATGACATGATCAATGATCTCTTTTTGAAGCGGCCGAAAAGAGTCGTATCCAAAATGTGTTTTTAAAAGGTCGAGCATGGGGAAGGGTTTAGGGGTTGGGGTTTAGGGGTTGGGGGTCGAACTATTCGAAGTTTCAAACAAAAAAACGCGATCGTCGCGTTTCGAGGAAACGTTCTCTGCGTTGAGTTTAGAAAGATTCGAAGGGGGTGTCAAACAGAATTGTGGTTTGATTGTGGGTATATCCGGTGTTACAATCCTCCCACTATTCTTCAAAAATCTATGGCAAAAAAATCCAGTACGACCGCTCTTACTCCAGAACAGCACGCAGCGCAGGATAAGCGCTATCAGGAGAATCATGAATACGATTATGTGATCGTTGGGACGGGGTCTTCGGCTCTCACGGTTGGGGCGCTGCTTGCGAATGCGGGGAAGAGGGTCTGCATGCTGGAGGCACATGATATTCCTGGGGGGTATTGTCAGTCGTTTCGAACGGGTGATTTTTATTTTTGTGCGCAGGTGCACTATATCTGGGGCTGTGCTCCTGGAGGGAAGATCTATGAGTTTTTGAAACGGATTGGGCTCGAAAAAGATATTACGTTTGAGCTCTTTGATACGTCTGGATATGACGTCATGGCCCTGCCGGACGGGAAGAAGGTTCGGATTCCGTATGGGTGGGACAAGCTTGTTGAGAATGTTGTGGAAGTGTATCCGGATCAGAAGGAGCCAATGGAGAAGTTTGTGCGGGTGATGAAGAAGCTGCGTGAGGAGTTTAAGCATCTGCCAGACCGAAAGCTGAAATGGTGGGAGTACCTCAAGGCGTTCAGGGTCCCGACTATTATTAAGTATCGGAAGGCGACCGTGCAGAATCTGTTTGATGAGTGCGGACTTTCAAAAGAGGCGCAGGCTGTCCTGTGCGCAAATGCTGGAGACTTCATGGAGCCACCTGAGAGGTTGTCGCTTTTTATGTATGTTGCACTTTTTGGCGGATACAACACAGGCGCCTATTACCCAACCAAGCACTTCAAGTACTACATCGAGCGCCTCGCGAAGTTCATCACCGATCACGAGGGTTGTCACATCTACTACGAAACAGAGGTCGACAAAATTAATACCGAGGGGACAAAGGTCGTGAGTGTGGAGACCAAGAACGGAAAGATGTTTACGGCTAAAAATTACATTTGCAATGGTGATCCAAAGAAAATGGCTAGTATTATTGGAATGGATAAGTTTCCAAAGGAATATCAGCAGAAACTAGACTATGAGTACTCGCCGGCGGGTGTGGTGGTCTATCTTGGACTCAAGGATATCGACCTTCGTGAATACGGATTTGGCTCAAGCAATATCTGGCATCTTGAAGCTTGGGACATGAACAAAATGTGGAAAGAGATGGGGGAGGTGAATTTTGAACAACCATGGATCTTCATGTCGACACCGACCCTGCACACCGATCAGCCTGGGACGACACCAAGCCCTCAGCACCAAATCCTCGAGATCGCCGCCTACACAGAGTACAAACCGTTTAAGGAGGCACAGGATCGTGGGTATGCCGAGTACGCAAAGCTCAAGCAGAAGATCGCAGAGCGCATGATCGATATTGTGGAAGAGAAATATATTCCAGAGATTCGAAAGCACATTATGGTAAAGACAGTGGGAACATCAACGACAAACGAAGATTTTGTTCTCACGCCACACGGCAACGCCTATGGGGCAACGATGACACCTGAGCAAGTAACGCTCAAACGCCTCAAAGCCAAAACTCCGTTTGAAAACTTCTGGTGGTGCAATGCCTCAAGCGGCTGGGCAGGCATGTATGGAACAGTCGCAACAGGAATACAACTCTACATGGACCTCACAGGGGATACGTTTTACAACAATCATGTCCTCAGATCAGACGAAGACACAATCGCTGATTTGTAGAAAAAGAAGAACTCCTTGCCTAGGCAGGGAGTTTTTCAATGACTTGTTGTGCGACACGTTGGCCGCATCTGAGGGCGCCTTCGGTCCAGGGGCTGTTGAGATAGTCCCCGCACAGGAAAACGTTTTGTGCGCCTTGGCCAGGGCCATCGAGGTAGGTGTTCACACGTTTGAGAGAGCCTGGATAAAATTTTGGCATGGCCTCAGGCCAGCGTTCAAGGTCAAACGATTCTACCTCTGATACATCATTTACCCACGGGCAGACACGGACAAATTCTTGTTTGACTTGGCTGAAGACGTCCTTGTCAGGCTGGTTCATGAGCGTTTTTGCAAAGCCTTCATGGAGCCAGGTGCACACGAGCGACTTCCCATCATGGATCACCTCTTCACCTTTCATCGCTTCGTTCACATACCCAGAGATTTTTTCGCTCTCGACAAACGGCACCCACACAATGGCGGTGTCTGGAAGGTTTTCGCGATCAATCTTGAGAGCCACACTGATGGTTGTGGCGTAGCGAGCAGCGTCGAGGATCTCGCGCTGTTCTGTGGACGGATTCTTGTAGAGTTGTTTGGTGACTGTGGCTGGGGAGGCGAGCACAGCTCCATTAAATAGTTCGCCATCGACCGTCACATGCGTGCCTGTAACGACTTCTTGCACGTGATGGTTGAGCCGTACATCAAGGCGCTCGGCAAATGCATTTGGAAGCGCTTGCATGCCGCCCTTTGTGCGATGGAGATCCCACTTCTTTTGATCACGTTGAATAGATTTCATGACACCCATGAGGGCCCCTACTGAGATTTCATCTGCACGGTGGAATTGATAGGTGGAGGTAAAGGCGTCCACGAGGTAATCCGCCACTTCCTTTCCTGCTCGCCTACGCATGAACGAGTAGGCATCACCAGAGTCATGATTCGCCAGTTCGCTCAGATTAAAAAAATCACCAACGTTTCGTGTGAGGACTTGCTGTAGTGCGAGACGTGCTTTTGAGAGGGGGCCAATCACGTCCTGCATGGACCTGATTTCTCCTTCGCGGAACACACCGTAGCGCAGAAACCGCATGGGCTCCCACTCGATGTGGAATTTCGCACAGTACCCCTTCATCTCCTCGTACAAGTTGCACAGATGGTCTGCACCAAGATCAAAGATGAATTCGTTTGTTGTGCGCGAAGACATCCGTCCACCGACCTGTGCACGGGATTCAAACACCACCACCTCGTATCCAGCTTCAGAAAGCTCGTAGGCGCAGGTAAGCCCAGCAATTCCAGCGCCGATGACCGCAATACGTTTCATATGTGGCTTAGTATGACAGAATTGAATTTAAAAAGCACCAAAGATTTGGTGCTTTTTACTGTGAACCTAACGTGTGATGCTAATGGTTTCACTGAGTTCTGCTGTTGGGGCGCTCACGGTAATCGCATTCGTTGTTGCGTCTTGTGAGATGCTGTATCCCGTTGAATAGCTAGATTCAGATGTCCAACTTGCGGTGGCATCGGATGGATCTACAGGCATAGAAGACAAGTACTCTGTGACAAGGCATGGTGCGATGTCGTAGTTACCAACACCACTTCCCATGTTGGTTGCTGTGGCTGGAACACTTCCAGCAGAGGCACAAGTGAAGATCCCGTTGTTTTCAGCAGCGTTGGAGCTAATCGCATTCATAATGGTATTGACATGCGAGTAGCGTGTTGAGTTGCGGCCATTGGCGAACTGACGACCTGGGTTGAGGGCCACGAGAACAGCACCAACTAAGATAGCAATGAGAGCAAGCACGATAAGGATTTCAACGAGTGTGAATCCTTTCTGTGATGAAAGACTTCGCATAGGGATGTTTCTTGTTACGCTTATTTGATACAATTGTACCACGAAGAAAATTTATGGGACAACAAACAGAAACGCACAGCAGTAAGTCAGCAAAGGGCACGTTCCTTCAGGAACTGGCTCGTCAGATTAATGAAAGTCGAAAGAATCCTGCGCTCAAAGAGCTTGAGTCACTGGAAAGGGCTTCCGTAAAAGATTTGGTGGATGGTCTCGTGAGGTTTGCCTATAAGTCTACCGCTTCAGATATCCATATTGATCCGATTGAGGGAGGAACGGTCGTCCGTTATCGTATTGACGGTATTTTGCACGATGTTCTTCTATTGGAACCTGAGACACATTTTAAGGTGGTGACCCGTATCAAGGTTCTTTCAGAGCTACGCACGGACGAACACTACGCCCCGCAGGATGGACGTTTTCGTTTGATTGTCGACGAGACACCGATTGATTTGCGTGTTTCCATTTCCCCAACCTTTTATGGCGAGAATACTGTTCTTCGATTACTCATCGGAGAAGATGATGCACTCGCGCTCGAAGATTTGGGATTTTCAGAATCGGATCTGGGACGTATCAAGCGCAATATTGCAAAATCTTATGGAATGATTGTTGCGACCGGTCCAACAGGTGCAGGGAAAACAACCACACTCTATGCACTGCTCGACATTTTGAATTCACGTGAGCGTTCCATTGTGACCATTGAAGATCCGATTGAATACACAGTTCCTGGGGTAACGCAGATTCAAATCAACCCTCGAACAGATCTCACGTTTGCCAAGGGACTTCGGACGATTGTGCGTCAGGATCCGAATATTATTATGGTGGGTGAGATTCGTGATGAAGAGACGGCATCCATTTCTGTGAACGCTGCCATGACAGGGCACTTGTTGCTATCCACACTGCATACTAATAGTGCATCTGTGACACTTCCACGCCTCTTGGACATGGGAATTGAACCGTTTTTAATCGCCTCCACAGTCAACCTTGCGATTGGTCAGCGCCTTGTGCGCCGACTTTGTAAGGAGTGTGCACAAAAGAATCCTATTTCAGACATTGAGCGTGAGACGCTTCAGAACTTTGTTTCAGAAGAAGAGGTTGCAGGCATTAAGTATTCGTATACCCCTAAGGGTTGTCCTGCGTGCAGTCAGTCTGGCTACACGGGACGTGTGGGGATCTATGAAGTGCTTGAACTTTCTGAAAACATCAAACGTCTTGTGATGAAGCGTGAGAACGCAACGGAAATTCAAAAAGTCGCTGTTGAGGAGGGGATGACCTTGATGATTTCAGATGGAATAAAAAAGGCTTCTGAGGGATTAACTTCCTTGGCAGAGGTTGTCCGCATTATTCAAGAGTAGAGGGCTCCAGTACCTATGAAGACGCGGAAGGAAGAAAAAAAACCTTGGTCCACAAAGGTGGGTTTCCTTGATCGGATCACCGTCAAAGAACGGATTGTTCTGTTTAAGCATCTCGCCTCCATGATTGATGCGGGGGTTCCTCTGGAGAAAGGGTTGATAGCGATCCATAAGCAAACACGATCAAAAGCATTTCATCGCATCTTACATGCGCTCCTCAAAGATCTAAGTTCTGGAGAGGATCTGGCTTCAAGCATGAAAAAAATGCCACATGTGTTTAGTGACTTGGTCATCAACCTGGTTGGCATTGGGGAACAAACAGGAACGCTCTCGGAGGCGTTGTTTCGCATTCATGAACATTTTGAGAAGTCACGTGAGCTCAAGAAAAAAGTCATGTCTGCGCTCATCTATCCGATGATTGTAGTGGCAG
>Ga0210044_10005483_pt1 | contig 17144 bp, 13 predicted proteins | sample CryGey13umfilter_2_FD_183959 | JGI IMG/M metagenome (GOLD analysis project Ga0210044, IMG submission 183959) | Groundwater microbial communities from aquifer in Utah, USA - Crystal Geyser 4/9/14 3 um filter (SPAdes) (version 2) | ecosystem: Environmental > Aquatic > Deep subsurface >... | reverse complement strand
TATCACGATACAGAATGGGGAGTCCCTAATCACGATGATGATAAACATTTCGAGTTTCTTGTCTTGGAGTCCGCACAAGCTGGGCTGAGTTGGCTAACTGTTTTGAATAAAAGAGGAGGGTATCGGCGACTTTTTGCAGGTTTTAATCCGCAAAAAATCGCAACCTTTTCCGCGTCAGACGTTGACCGTTTAGTTCTCAACTCTTCCATTATCCGCAATCGCCAAAAAATTGTTGCAGCAATAGATTCCCCCGTGCTTACGCACATGTGACTTCGTCACAGGCAGAACTACGTTCTGCGGGGTACTATATTTCTTCGCTTCGCGTTTGCACGCTTACAACCACGCGTGAGGTGAATCGTAAGCCTCTGCGAACGTATGAACCCACAAGGGGCTGTGGCCGAGCCACATCTCACGACCTCACGGTCGGAGTTTTACGCTACGAAATAGATAATGCGAGATTATTCCTTGAAATTCAAAAGGAATTTAACTCCTTCGATAATTATATCTGGCGCTATGTTAATAACAAACCCCTAATTCACCAGCCCAACACATCCTTTCGTGCAACATCACCAGAATCAGATTCCTTGAGCAAAGATCTCAAAAAACGCGGTTTCAAATTTCTTGGCAGCACGATAATGTATGCGCATATGCAGGCAATGGGATTGGTTAACGACCACATCGTAGAATGCTTTAGATATAAGGAGTTGGTATAATCTGGTATGGGAAAAGGAATTGAGCCTGAATCTGTTGACGAAGAAGCAATGATTCAGCACTACTTAGCACTATTGGAAACGGTTCGGTCCGAAGTAGCGAATACCGACCCGACAAAAAAAATGGGGTATTACCCAGAACAATCAATTGACATAGTGAAATACTCAATTGAAAAAGGGTGGCTCTTCTTCAATAAAAATGGTCAGGTACATGAAAGTGAATTCTTGTCCCCAGAGGATCCTGCAGACCCATCCATGGATCCTCTTGCAATATCTCGGTCAATGGCCAGAGAGCTAGTTGACTCAGGACTCAGAGATTTTCGCGATTACCCGCCGGAAGTGCGAGTATTTGTTCTTGTTTTAGCAGAACAGTATAAGAGCGAACAATCACAGCAAAAATGATTGTTGCTAACTACTTTGCTTCTTTAATTGTTCCACTTCCTTCTTCCCTCTCGTCGCCTTAATAGCACCAAAAATGCCTAGCCCTGCAAAGATTACCGTTACCAGTATTGTAACAAGGGTACCTCCGGTTTCTCCACTATTACTTGAACCTGAACCCGACCCGGGCATCGAAACGACTTTTCCAGAAGAACCTAGCAAATTGATTCCAAAACTGCTATTTGCATCAGCTGCGACGTTTGAAGGTCCCCAGTTCCTCGAAGTCGACGAGTCAAACATCGGCATAATGCGACCAACTGGTGCACTGCCCGGCCCAACATCAAAAGCTTCGAATTTCTCTGCTTCGGCTCGTAATTGTTGTCGTTGCGCTTCAGTTTCGACCGCAATAAAAGAGTTCATGCTATCCACAAAATGGTTTCTTCCAGCAACTGTATACATTTTCCGACCTACTGCCACATAGCTCTCTTTGTCTTTAATCTGAGCTAATAATTTCTCGTTTAGCGAAGCAAGTTTCATACTGTCCACCATAGTGCTGGCCATTTTCCCTGGCGCACCAGAAAAGGTTGGCGCGTTTTGGCATTTTTCACTTAGATAAGCGGAAACAGCACCAGGAGTTAAAACAGATCCACCAGTGGCAGAAACCACCGTACCTAGGACAGAAAGCGGTGCTTTAAACCCACCTACCATTACCATATTCATTCTACCTTCAACCGAATCATACGCGTAGGAAGGAGTAAGTTTCTCGTTTTTCGAGTAAGCATTCTCGTCGGTTATGATGTAAATATCGCGCTTTTCCTTGTTTTTCGCAAATACTATATCTTGCAATCGATTATCCATTGAGTATCCGACGAACGTAAGGGAGTCCATATATTGCTTGAGTTCTGTTTCTGAAGTAATGATTATTTCGTTTCCAATCACTTGTGCATAATCAACGACGTGAAGTTTTGGATACTTTGTGAGCAAGTCACCTAGTATAAGCTTATAATCCACCAAATAATTATGCGCACTGTATGAGGTATCAATATAAACAGTCGCTTCATCAGAAAAAGCTGGCTGTACAACACAATACGGCACGATCGTGGATGACAAAGCAATTGAATGTACTTGCCCTAAATAGGTTCCAAAAATATCAAACTTCCACGCAATTTCGGTCGAATTTTGACCATTAAAGGTAGTGGTAACTGGTTTTGAAACCAATGCCGTTGCTGAAGTAGCTGTCGCAACCACTCCTTCAATACTGATCTTGCCCTGAACGGCGCTATCATACCCGATATCTGTATTTAGGATATTCATAATACTTGGAAGTACGACATTCGCAGAAATGGGTGCCGTATAGGTAATTTTTACTTTCTGTGCCTCATTTTTTCTTTCAATATCCGTTAAGCCAGAAGACGTGACATACACTGGATATACCTTCAATGTGTAAATTCCTGGTGCAATCTTTGCGATTACTGCGGGGTCTGTCCTCCTAACTACACTTTGCTCGTATACTGTGTTCGCAGCACCCTTTGGCGCTACTAAGCTGGGCAATTCCAAATCACGACCTAGCGTTAAATCTGTAACAACCGCACCTTCTGGAAGTTTAAGCAGCATTTGCGCTTCTTGCAATGTAGTTTGCGTATTATGGAACTCTAAATACATTTCGGTTTTTTGCACACCTTCATTCTTAAACACTGTCGTCGAAACATCTATTGTTTTCAATACAACGAGGTTCCGAACCGTTGGCGGCAATATTGGCGAAACTTTATATTTATACGAATCGTACCCACCTTGGGTATCAAGGTCACTTAATGCTTGCCTAATCGCCGTTACGTCAATCTCGCTAGGAATCTCGTCTTCGTATACCTTATTTAGCACTGTTGTGACGCCGCTATCTGCATACGGTAGTACTTTTTCATGTTGGTAGATAAATGGCATCAACACTATACCTACAAATTTATCGTAGGCTTTACACGTCATCGATGCAGTATCACCTTGGCAAGACGTCAATAGCGAAGCTACATCTGTTTTATCAAGAACATAGCGGTGTTCATTCTTAAAAGTTGTTACAAAAATGCTCTTGAGGTCGGTTGCTTTAAGTACCGCTTCGTAATCGGCCTTGGTCTCAAGTTGAAGAATGCTTTGCCCAGATTTAAATATTGAGGTGTTAAACAAAAGACTTGCCCCAAACACAACAATAAACGCAATTGTTTTCCAAATTATCCCTTGAAATTTCTTTGGAATACCCTGAGGGGCTGGCAAAGCACGATCATCTAATTGTTTCCAATAAGAAAAGATACCGTAGAAAGGAATAAAACAAACACCATAAATAAATACTCCCACAAGGAAAACCCCAAGAATTGAGACCAGATCGAAGGAGTACGATAAGCTTTGAATAGCGGATAATAACAGGACAGGAAGATAGACCAAAAAGGGGACAAAAACTAACCACAACAACCCAATATATGTAAATAATCCCGCTCCAAGTAAGGAGCACGCATTTGACAACCAAATCGGGAATTGCAGAGTGCGTTCTTTTGCAATTGTTTGCAGGGTATAGAAAGCGATGGCGCAAAGGGCTACCAGATATAAGTACACTGCTGCTGGGACCGCGTAAAATGAAACAATAAACAGTAAGCTAAACAAGAATGTCGGCATTTCTGCACCGATAAACAATTTGCCTGCATGATCACCTTCCCCCCTAAATATCGATAATACCTCGAGAATATAAAAGACAACAGGGGAAAAAATCAACAGTATGGCTGCCACCATCCACATAAAGCCAAACTGAAAAGCAAAGACGTCTGCAGAGGAAACTCCGCCAGCATCTATGAGGGCTGAAACTATTACATAAGCATAACTTCCATGCAAGAAAGTTAAAAAGATAAAATTCATAATACCAGCGAGTGTTCCGGAATGTTTTGGTTGTTCTTTCATAGTGCTATTTTGAAATTACCTATTCCAAGTGTACTCTATTTTCGGGCAATTCGCATTATGTCAATAACAGCACAACTCGGATATAATTAGTTGTGATAGCAAAACACAAAGCATCGAAAACTAATACTAAACTCTTGAAGTTTAAAGACTTTTCACTGGAACTCGCCTATTACTCAGGAAGCACCGTTTACGACCAATGGCTTCAGCTTCTCAACGATCTAGGAGATTATGCTGACTTCTACTGGGATATGCCCCAAATGCAATACGATCTTGTTAAATCCGACAAAGAATGGCAAAAATTTCTCTCGCATCCAGAGCGACAACCTTTCAAGATTCGTATCAAAGAGTGGCATGCTTGGTCAATTGAGCAACTATACCAGCGAACATTAGAAATTATTCAATTAAGTGTTACGCTACTCCGCTCTGCAAAAACGCCCAAAGAATGTCATCAGAAAATCAAAGATTCTCTCGCTACTATCGTAAAAGGAATGGTTCATTCTCGATATAACAAATACGAAATGGAACTCTCCGATTCATATGTCGGTATTACGCCAAAGATGCGGGCAGAAGGAAATATGTACGTGACAGAAACAATGAAAGCACGCTTTGATTACTTCATATCAGTGGCAGCTCTGGAATCAAATAGACAACCTAAAGAAATACACGCAAAACTACTTGCTGCTTGCCAAAACAATTTAGCACGATTAGGTGAATTCTTTGCAACCTGTCAGTTTTCTGATGAATTAAAAGACATCTATAGTGCATATACCAAAGCGGCAAAACGCGATATGACCATGCCAACACAGAACATTGTACTAGGATTTACTATCTGGAAAGAACTTTACGAGCACGGTGTCGATATGGATACCTATTTAGAACTTTTGGGATATCCCAATGCCGATACGGTTAAGAAAAGGTTGCTTAAATTTGCTTCCGACAAAGAAGTCTTGAAAGAAATAGTCACCCACTTTAAGAATGAGCGCCCTGAATCATATAAAACCTGGAAACAGAAAGGAGAGATTCCTTATATGTCAATATTTCAAGAGGAAGCACGTATTTTCAAGCAACCCACTAAACTCCGTACTGATAACGAAACCCGAGCCATGATTGAGACCTGTCAGCAAAAGATCTCCGCCTATTTTCCACTTTCAACCGAAGAATCTCCGCGGCAACTAATTTTCAATTCGATACACCCATTTGCTGTTAAGCGTGCTTACCAATCACAAACAAAGAATCATGAGATGAAGTCAATAAACATTACTGTTATGACACCCACAACGGACAGTGAGCATGACTATCTGGAAACTCTTGCACACGAGACCACACATGCGATTCATTCGATCATCTTGCACCGGGCAGCCGAATTCTCAGTTTTAACAAAAGAGCAGGCAGATCAAGTGCCAACCAGTGTTCTTGAAGATTTCTCCCAACTTGTAGAGGGCCAGTTTAAGTCAACTGCTCACTCCAAAAACTCGACAGTTAAGGCTAAATACTTTACATCATTTATGCAGGCTTTAGCATCCTGGTCTCAGGTGCCATTTAGTATTGTTCAGCTTGAGATTCGCGAAAAATTTGAAATACTCCTAAAGAAAGGCGTCACAGAATTATCTTCCGAATTTCTGGAACAATTGCAATTTGAGTATGATATGAAATTACAAAAGTTATGGGAAGGTTTGCTCCATTTTACACGCCCATCATACACCGCCTTTGATTGGTTTATGCCTCTTGCACCGTACGACGCGTTAGTTTACATGAAGCGTTTTATCGTTCTTTCAAAAAATAAGATGGCAACCGACAAACCGACAGCAAAAAAGAAACTTTCCATGAACGAAGCATTGAGCCATCGTTTTGGAGTACGTTGGATTGCTTCGCAAGATGGCAGAATTCTACTCTACTGGTTACTTTTAGAAACTGGACGTAATCATGCAACAGAGGATTTCGGTGATATTATCCTCAAAAAAGACACTTGCGAATGTTTGGAAGAATTACAGAGGATTGGAATCTCGGCGCAGGAATTTTCACAGCGTACATAAACACCTCACTCAACATGAAGATTTAATGAAGAAAACTGCTGTAAATTCATTCGCGTCATTCTATCGCGTCAATTAGGGAACTTTCCAGCAACATCGAAATGCGCACATTCCAAATGAAGCACACAAAACTTGCTATAATTATGAAATAATATTTACTACCTAACAAATGTCAAAGAAACAAATTCTCGTTCCTGCCCTTACAGCCTTAGCTGTATTTACACTTTTCTGTGTCCTCTTACTTGGTGCAAATGGTGCGAAGCCCGGTGAACCACTTTACACTCTCGATAGGACGGTTGAAGCAGCAGAGCTTTCTCTATTAAAGTCGTTCAGTAAGCTCACTTACGGAAGATTTAACCTGACATTGGTAAACGAGAGATTACAAGAAATCAAAGCGCTGCAGACCCCTCCCAAACAAAGTACCCGATTCTTCAGAAAAGTTTACGCACAAACGGTTGACAATCAGAAGGTTCAAGAATACATAGCTCTACTACTTGCAGATATTTCGCACAACCTTGTAGAAGCACAAGACACCCTGTTGGTATTGCCCGCAGCACAACGCGAAGAGTTATCGCTAGAAATTGCAACCAAAACGACGGAGTACGGAAACGATTTGTTAACTATTTCCAAGGACTTGTCAACAAAAAACAAAAGTGAAGTGGTTACTATGGCTACAACCGTAGAAACTCTAGACACCTCAGCTATGGATGTACTCGTTAGTTCTGCTGAGGAAGAAACCGAAGTAGAAGATGAACACTCGAAAGAAGTATCAACAACTCTTCAGCGTAAATTGGAGCGAAAACTACTTAAATTGCGTGAGGCCTTAAAAATTTACTCGGCACGATTAGAAACCAACAAGGCCGTTCTTACTCCGGACAATGTCACCAAAGCGACTGCATTAATTACGAAGGTTACTACAGATTTAGAAACTGCAGAAACACAAATTGGTCAGCAAGAATTTAAAGCCACTGCAGACATTCTTGATGTAACCGCCGACGATATCGATGAACTAAAAGATCTAGTTAAAGTAGATGGAAATGAAGATGCTTCGGATTCAACCGATGACAAAGAGGATTCAAACGACAAAACTGAACCTACTGACACACCCGAGCCTTCGGAGTCTCCTGAGCTTTCCGACTCGCCAAAGCCATCGCGTACGCCAAAACCATCACACACACCTGAACCTTCCGAGACTCCCGAGCCTTCCGAGACGCCTGAACCTTCACAGGAGCCAGAGGATGAAGAAGATGTTAATGGCATTCAATCACAACCGAGTACAGATGCTGATATTCTAAGAAACCAGCTGCGATTTTAAGAAAATGTCTACAGAAAATTAGCTCTTCATACTCTCTTCACAGAGTTTGCGTTACAATGCGTGATGAAGATTTATTACGAACCAAGCCCAGATCCACGTGTATCTGACTTTAACAACCTAATCGCAGATCGATTCCCGGAGTTCCTTAAAGAAGAAAAACCTGAGGTAATTCTTGTTGCCGGCGGAGACGGTGCAATGCACCATGCAACGAAAAAGTTTCCGCATTATGAAGGCATCTATTTGGGGAAAGGACTCGGTACACTTAACTTTCTCATGAATGAGATTGCAGACGACATCGGAACATTAGAGAAATTACAGCGAGACCGTTTGGAGCTAACAATAATCAGTACAGCAACAATAGCTGTTTCTATAAATGGTTCTGCGGTAGGATACGCAGCTAATGACATTGTCTTTGGTGACTCGATAAATGGTTATCACACTTTTGCCCTCAGTACCTCAGATGGTTCTTTTGATAAATTTACCCTTAAGGGAACTGGGATGTGTATTGCAACACCGCTTGGATCTACTGCATACAATTTTAACAATGGCGGCGTTATTCTCCCTCTAGAGAGCAATTTATGGTCAATGACGGGAATTGTCTGTAACAAATACATAAATGACATCATCACGGCACAGGAGACAAAGATTTGGGTTTCAGATGGAACATTATTCCTCGATGGCATAGAAACCAAACAGTTGGCCAGCACAGATGAGGTCCTTCTCGGAATTGGAAACCCCGTAAAGATCGGATTTCTTGATCCACATCGATTTATGAAGCGACGTATAGAAATGGCAAACAGGATGAGAAAAGGGACCATTTAGTGGGGTATTACTGTTCTCAACTGATTCTCTTCGTGTGGTTGCGGAGGGCAACTACCTAATATTGGCCATTAATACATTAACTGTTCTTCATCTGGTCTTCACACAGTATAGGATACACTTGGTGCAGATACTAAATTAATGTAGGCAACTATGCTTAAAGAATTGGCTCGCAATATACCAGTCCTCGTGATTTCAGTTATCGCAACCGTAACAGGAGGAACCGCAGTCACAAAATTAGTACAGGACATTGCTCCGGTGTTACAGGCGAATAATCGAGAGGTACGAGAAATCAGTGTATCACCTACACCCACCGTTTCACCTAACGTTGGTGATAACGAAGTACTTGGCGATACCACAGCATTCGCTCCAACAGATCCTGCTTCAGTAATGACCGCTCCAATTGTGGTTTCGCAGAGTAATACGCAAACCTCTACAGCAAATACTGTGAAGAAAGACCCTGTCGTTGCAGCAGCCAGCGTGTTTACCCTTGCATCACTTGCAACACATAACACAGGCAGTAGCTGTTATGTCGCATATAAGGGAGTTGTCTACGATGTTACCAACCATCCATCCTGGCAAGGCTGTGGACACCATGGAGCAAAGGGTGGACGTGATATCACAGCGATTTTCCCACACCCCACAACCTACCTAACAACTCTGCCTAAGGTAGGTACTCTACAAGGTGGTTCACCGGCAACGGGCGGCACTGGCTCAACCGCTTCCAGCTCAGACGATGATCAAGACGAAGACGACGACAACAGAGAACGCGAAGATGGTAACGACAATGATGACCGCGAAAGTGGCGACACCCGCGAAGACGACGATGACTAATTTTTGAAAATGTTGGGAGTATAAACATGAAAGGTCGAAAGATACCTATACTTATCGGCGTAGCCATTGGTTTGCTCATACTGGGTACCTTTGGTTACGCAAAATGGCACAGTGCAAAGTCAGCAAGTAATACGCCTACTACAGCAGAAACGGCGTCGCTTAAAGAATTTACCGTTGCAGTACTTGCTCAGTATGATGGCACTGATAGCTCTAAACCTATTTACTTGGCAATGAATGGCCTTGTGTATGATGTAACTACAGGAAAGCAATACTACGAAAAGGGTGGTACCTACCATTGGCTTGCTGGAAAAGACTCGAGTACGGATCTTAATTTGATTGGTGGTGATATTATCAAGCGCAAGTACCCGGTCATCGGAAAACTTGTGCAATAATTCACTAGCAATATGAAAAAGTTCACTATCATTCTATGGTTGATGTTGGTTACTACAACGCTATTGTGGTACCTATCTAAAACAACCCTTGATGATATTATGTTGTCGCCGATAAAGTCGATTGCACAAATAACCGCACTACTAGGGGCAATAGGCTATTTCGCAGCCTATATTTTTTCTAGCAGACTTCCTTTTCTCGAACAAGACCTCCCATTGGATAAGTCCTACAAAATACATCGTCTGCTCGGAACATTAGCTGGGTCTGGCATTATTCTTCACGTTTCCAGCTTGATAGCCAACCTGTTACCGGCAAAAGCTGCACTAACACTCTATTTGCTTCCAAGCGCAGATTTTGCCTACACAGTTGGCGTACTCGCCTTTTACCTGATAATACTGACCCTTCTGACTACGCTTTATCTCAAGTTACCGTATCACATATGGAAAGTCGTCCATCAAATCACCTCGTATTCTATTATATTTGCAACCTTGCACCTGTTTTTTATAACCAGCGATATCAGTAGGTACTTTCCACTGCGAGTTTGGATGCTTGGAATAGCGTTTCTGGCCGTCTGTGCTTGGTTTTACAAAGAATTCCTTTATAAGGCAAACGCCTCTTCGCACGAATATGCCGTAACAAAGGTCGATACATTACAGGAAATCACCGTGATCACGTTGTCTGCAATAAGAAGACCTTTGGCGCTAAAGCCTGGACAATTTGCGTTTTTCAAATTCTTTAACGCAAAAAGTAAGCCATCACGGGAAGCACATCCTTTTACGGTTGTTGCATCCAATCCTTCCGAAATAACAATAGCGGTTAAAACCCTTGGTGATTACACTAAATCAATTGACAGCCTGCAAGTTGGCGACCCAGTAAGAGTTGCGGGGCCACATGGTTCTTTCGGCAATGAAATTTTGGAGTCAGACAGACCTGGCGTTTGGATTGCAGGAGGAATAGGTATTACTCCTTTTTTCAACCTAATTTCGTATTTGAACCAGAGTGGGCTTAAGAAAAATGTATCTTTGTTTTACACGACGACTGAACAAGACCTGTTGTTTCATCCGAGACTACAAGAAATTGCGTCTCAATTAGGCTATTCGTATCACTACACCTGCTCAAACAAAGACGGACGACTAACACCAGAACAAACTCTGCATGATCTTAGCGAATCGCCGAAATCATATAATTTCTTTCTTTGTGGTCCCGGAGGCTTACTGGTCTCAACATTCACTGCACTGGAGCGAGCGGGAGTACCCAGTTCTCATATTTTTACTGAGGACTTTGATTTTAAAGCATTATATATATGAACTTACAAAAATTTATATCACCAGCACTAAATAGCTTTGTTTTAGTAATTGGCGTAGCTACCTACTCTACTTTTTCACACGCAACACCAGCCCCTGACCTCCAGTTTCTTGCAGAAGAGGACATAGGTGCGCAAACAACCACCAGCACCCCAGAAGCAACGACTGCTGCTATTACGGCCACCCCGGCAAAAGCGATAGTTGCCAAGAAGCAAGCAACCATAACTACAACCAAAGCACCTGTACGTCCGCCTGCTCCAAAGCCAAAACCAAAGCCGAAGCCCGTAGCCACTTGTATTATTACCGTACATGGTCTTCGCTATAATGTTCAATCCTTAAAAACAACACATTCAGGAGGAAATATCTTCAGGTGTGGAACAGATATGACCGCCGTTTTCAACTCACAGCATGGCTCGAACTACGCCCTTATCGCAAAATATCGAATATAGCCCGCAAATAACAGAAAATGGTAGAATTAGGGAACTATGAAAATTCTTATTATTGAGGACGACCAACGGCTAGCAGAAAATACCAAGCTTTTTCTGGAGAAACTTGATTATCAAGTAGATGCTGTCAACACCGGAGGTACCGGACTTTTACGCGCAAAGCAATTCGATTACGCAGTAATCCTTCTCGACTGGATGCTCCCAGACATGGAAGGTATTACCATACTAAAGGAATTACGCAGACAACAGATAAACACTCCCGTTATCATAACCACCGCAAAAAGCCAGCTTGAAGATAAACTTGAAGGCTTTTCAGAAGGTACCGACGATTATATGACAAAGCCTTATACCCTCACCGAGCTTTCGGCACGTATTGCTGCAGTTATTCGCCGAGTATATGCAGAAAAGAACTCGAATACACTCGAAATTGGCAAGTTACATATTTCGTTGGACACAGCACAAGTTAATTTCGCAGATAATCAGATTTCTTTGACACCGAAAGAGTTTGCAATTCTTGAACTGTTAGCGCTAAATAAAGACAAAATCGTTTCAAGGCCAGAGATTTTACACCAGGTCTGGAATGACGACGTTGATCAATTCACCAACCACGTAGAAGTTCACATTAAAAACTTGCGAGCCAAATTAGGCAAGGGACAAAAATTGATCAAAACGGTAAAGGGTAAGGGCTACATCCTCACCGAAAGCCTATGAAATATACGACTCGGTCAAAAATTACTTTTGTTGCGGCATTTTCGAATATCACGCTAATAATTCTTGCGTTGGTAACCTTTACACTTTTCGCGCAATATTTGCTCAATAAAAACGTTGAAATCGCTGTAGTAACAGAAGCTGAAGAAATTGTGCAAGAACATTTAACTATTTCCGAAGATCGCGTTGTCTACACAAAAAGCAGTTCGGATCTCACGCTGGAGCAACACCTTTTAACCGACAGACTGTCCGCAAAGATTTATAATAAGGACAGCTCACCAATCGGAACATTCGGTATTTTCGCCCAACCAGATATAAGCGACATCGACGAGCAACTCCTTGAAACTGCTGTAAAGAAAACTTGCTCTGCTACTGCCTATAAGGTGATGACTAATACAAAGCTAGGCAGCGGCACATATACTGTTCTTTATTACCCAATCCTCCGAAATGGTACTTGTGACGGAACCGTTGTGGTGGCAGCCGATACCCATACAACGACAGCACTCATTAACCTAGTTATTCAGCTTTCTATTGCACTTCTCTGCGTAGCAATAGTGGTTAATATCCTAGTTGGACAAAAAATTGCCCAACTCATACTAACTCCTTTAAAAAATCTAACCAAGACTATGCGAAAAATGGTAGTCGATAAAGATCCAGGAAAAGTCGCACCTCTTAATACACCAGACCATGACGATTTAAGCCAGTTAGTCAATACATTCAACACCATGACTGACAGAATCCGTGAGGGTGCAAGTAAGCAACGGTCTTTTATCATGGATGCGTCGCACGAGCTAAAAACGCCAATAGCAAGGGCAATTAGTGATATTGATATAGCAAAGCTCTCTATTGAGAACATGGCCGGAGCAAGGCAGGCTTCCACAATGCTAACAGACGCACAGAATGATTTGAAAACCATTAGCGCAATCATCGATGTGCTTTTACAGGCTGCTAAGCTTAAACATGCAGCCCTGTCTTTTGAGGTCATCAACCTTAACGAATTAATTGAGGCGGAACTGAAAGATTTACACGAAGTTAGCAAAACTATGGACATCGCAATAACTATTTCCATAAATACAGCAAAGGTTTTTGCCGATCGGCAATTGTTGTCCTTAATCATCCGCAACTGTCTAGGAAACGCTATTAAATACAATAAGGTACACGGTACGCTTTCTATAACTACCGCACAAATTGGAAATACATTTACTCTAACTATTATCAATACAACAATAAATAGCGTAACAACAGCTCCACAGCCAGAAAGCCACAAGCTGGGTTTCAATATCGTAAAGAATCTCTGTGAAATCGCTAATTATTCCATGTCCGCGACAACACAAGAAGAAAAGTTCACCGTGTCAATTGCTGATATTCCGAAAGCCCTGGCGAAATAAACTTCCCCGGGCTTACGCCCATGTGACTTCGTCGCAGGCAGTTCTTCGAACTGCGGGGTATTATATTGCTACGCTTCGCGCGCCCTTCGGGCGTAAGCTTACATCCCCGCGCTGACGCACGGGGTATTACGCTGCGCAATAAATCTATACTTCACCGTATGCCACAAGTGCGGTAGTTAAGAAACGATTTTCTTATCTAGGATAAGATCCTCTACAACAAATTGGTTAGTATCACCCTTTTCATTTTGTCTTAATACAATTTCTTTTACCCGTTTTCCGTGTAATAACAATTGATATCGATTATCTGCTACTTGGATGGAATATTTTCCCTTGTTCACAAAAAAGGTGTACTTTCCACCAGTATTCGTAAAGGTTCTATAAACTAAGGTTCCGAAGTCCTTCTCGTACAGTCCGATTTCTATCCCAGAGACCACCTGACCATCACGCGTTTTTACCGTCCCCGCAGTCTTAGGATGCACAAGAAACAATGTGACCTTTGCAGTAATCAGTAAAATGAAGACGCCGGTTGAAGCAAAATTGTACAAATGGGGATATACCATTGCCGCATAACTGCTATACACCAGTCCCGCAAGTAGAATTCCAGAACTTCCGATATTCCCAATACGTTCCATTAACGCTATTCCTTGTGCCTTTAGTCTTTTCAACGGAGAAAGCTCTATTGGATCCAACGGAACAGAAATTAGTATAGATGAACGAATTTCATTTATTGTTAATATCTCCCCTCGATATACTTGAGCATAGCCGCCATCAGTTGATTCCTTTACTATGCTTGACGGAAATCGATACTGAGGGTGCGAGACTTTAACAAGATATTTTCCTACGGGCGCTGTTAAGCTCAAAAACCCACGAGCATCTGTAACCGACGTATCCACGACCTTGCCCATAGAAACCTGAATAAGTCTAATTACAGCACGCGCAATTGGTTTTTTTGTCACAGCATCATATACAATTCCCCATCTTTTCTTCCTCTTTTTCTCTAAAAAGCTCGCCAAAGCCAACCAAATATTACCTTGAACTACTACGCCAGCTTGCTGGAAAGCAAGAGCTCCACCTTTCAATGTCCCCGCATATAATGCAGTCAAAGGCACAATCGCCGCTTCAATTGCAAGGGCAGCAACACCAATTGCGGTAGAATTATTCCACGGAATGCTCTCAACAACATAAATGTTGCCTTCCGTTTTCGCACTACAGTGATCGTTGGTTGCCAACAAGGTAATTGATTCTGTAGCCACAGGTTGTACTGCCATACTCCCGTTAATATCTAACTCTTTCCTTCTTTCTTTCCAATAAACAGTTGATGCATGCTTAGTTTTCCACGATATGGTCACTTCGGTGCCCGATTTAATCACGGTTGAAGAAATTGTAAAATTTGAAAAAGAGGGGCAATTGTTTGAATCCGTCACTGGGGGCAGTGTAGCAATCTCTACCGGGTCCCCAGATATCAATGGTGTTGCCACCCCGGTTGTGACGGTTGGCGTATCCGTAATAGTGCCTGTAGAAGTATCTGTTGGCGTATCTGTTGGTGTGTCTGTAGAAGTATCTGTTGGCGTATCCGTTGGTGTACCTGTCGGCGTACCTGTTGGTGTGTCTGTAGGAGTGTCTGTTGGCGTGTCGGTGGGAGTATCTGTTGGTGTATCCGTGGGAGTATCTGTAGGGGTAGCCGTTGGCGTCGGTAATAAATAAACAAACGATGGATACCCATCATTGATGCTTCCGTCGATATTCCATATAGTAGAGAAATCCCAACCTGAAAAGCTTCCCTCTGTTTTCATAGCTGCCGTGCCCAATCCAGAGCCTTCGGCACTTGTTACCTGCCCACTAACGTCAGTATCCCAGTAGCTGCTTGTCACAGTGCCTGTGCCCTGAGAGTAGCCAACTAATCCACCAACGTCTTCGGCTGCTGCCGAGTAAACAGTCATTGCCCCAGCCGAGTAGCTATTCGTCACCGTCGATGTTCCCACTCTTCCTGCGAATCCTCCAATTGTGTAAACGAATATATCTGGAGAGAAAGTGTCACCTATGGTGAGAGTTGACCTTGTATACGAGTTAACGATATTTCCATCTCTGTGTTCTCCAACAAACCCTCCAATATCGGAGGATTCATCCTCATTCGGCATCGAAATAGCCCCTGTTGCATATGAAACTGAAATGACCGGATTAACGCCTGCATATCTATTTCTAGTTAAACCAACAAATCCACCAATTCCGTTTCCCCAAATACCGGAATTAGTAACGTTCCCAGTTGCATAACTGTTGGTGACTGTACCTCCATCGTATACTGTACCTACAAATCCGCCAACATCATAATTCCAGGAACCGTCCAGCGTAACATCGCCCGTGGCATAACAGTTTTCGATTCTTGTCGTACCAAGATACGCCCAGTACCCACCTAAACCTCCGACGAAGCCACCGTTGTCATAATTGTCTCCTCCATCGGTTGGTCCCGCACCTATTCCAATGTGTACCGCTCCAGTCGCATGGCTGTCGTATACTTCGGAACTTCCTACTTGCCACCCGATAAACCCCCCATTATTATATGAATCAACTCCTCCCTGTACATATCCTGATGACGAGCAGCGATCAATTCTAACGGTGTCCCTGGTTTCCCCAATAAACCCGCCCGAGTCGTACAACGCGTCTAACATGTTGATATTTACAGAACTCTGACTATCAGAAATCTGCGCGTTTCCATCAGCAAGGCCAATGAGTCCCCCTACTGCGGTAGTGTAGTAATCGTTTATTGTTTGCGAAATTGCACCACTTGCAGAGCAATTGGTCACACTTCCATCGGTCATATACCCAATCAACGCCCCATATTGGCCGTCGCTTGCTACAGACTCAACTATTTGAATGTCTATAACATGAACATCAACTATTTCTGCTGCGTTAGTACGAGCAAACAACCCTGTTGCTGTAGTATTCGCACTTAACGATAATCCGGAAATGCTGTATCCGCCACCATCCAGTTTACCGGTAAATTCACTGCTTAATCCAATGGGACTGAAGCTGACCGAGGTACAGTCGATATCATTCACAATTAGATACTCTGCCGACAGGTTGTTGTCCATTTCTTGTAATTGTGCACAAGTCGCTATTTGGAATGGATTTATCGCAGTACCGTCCCCAGCACCAGAAAATGCTCCAACTCCGCGACTTACGATTATTGCCCAAATAGTTACTGCACAAAGTGACACCAATACTGTTGTTGTAGCATCCCAGGCACTTACCACAGAATCTACAAGGTTTTTTATGGACAGGCCTCTGAAAGAAATCCTCATTGTTTCCCATTGTACGGAACATCCCCACAGAATTCAAATAGATTTACTCTCAATTACATTGATATATTGTTCCCGATTTTTTATTTCGTAGCGTAGCTCAGCTACAGCAATTCATGGGTTCATACTTCACCTCATGAATAGCTTGTAAAACTCCTACCGTGGCTAAGCCACAGCTTCTCATGGATTCGTACGCTAATAAATTAGCTACTTACCTCATTCGTTGTTGTAAGCACAGGGGAATCTTTTGATGTATACTTAATCATTAACAACTCAGCAAGACAAACAGCAATAATTGCGGCGACTTTGGTTTATCAACGTATTTCCAAGCTTAAGTCCAAGAGGTAGGCTTAAACTAATTTTATAGATACAGCAACATGATCACACAAGTAAATGAAGGCAATTACTTTGGATTAACTCTTGACAGACCTTTTCACTTGTCGGTTGGGGGGATTGCATTGGACCAAACCGGGAATGTTTACTGCCTTCATTATCCCCAAATTGATGAGTTAAAAGATATATACGTTCTCCCCAACAAAACCCTAAGAAAAGAGGAGACACTGGAAGCAGCACTTCGCAGAGGAATGCG
>Ga0210044_10005482_pt1 | contig 17146 bp, 17 predicted proteins | sample CryGey13umfilter_2_FD_183959 | JGI IMG/M metagenome (GOLD analysis project Ga0210044, IMG submission 183959) | Groundwater microbial communities from aquifer in Utah, USA - Crystal Geyser 4/9/14 3 um filter (SPAdes) (version 2) | ecosystem: Environmental > Aquatic > Deep subsurface >... | reverse complement strand
ACGGTCGTACCAACCCGGCATCCGAGTCATCCCGACGGCGGTGGAAAGCGATTTCCCGAGGAGATTCAACCCCCTCATGCGGATGCAGCGAAGCGGGAGGAGCGGAATGCGATGGAATCTCGTGCGGAGGTTTGCACAATCCGTGGGCATCTCCTGCCCGCGGACTGTGCAGGGTCACTCCCCGCGCGGAGGCATGAATTTGCTCTCCTGGCCGGCGAGGAGGCGGTGGATGTTCTTGCGGTGAGTGTAGATCACGAGGAACGACATCATGAGGGCGAGGGTTACGTAATGCCGCGACCTCCCGAGAAACGCCATGGCGACGGGAAGACCCACGGCGGCGCACAGCGACGCGAGCGACACGTATCGCGTGAAGTAGAACACGGCGGCGAAGAGGACCACGAGGACAAAGGCGGTCTCCGGCGAGAGGAACAGGACGACGCCCAGCGCGGTGGCCACTCCCTTCCCTCCCTTGAAGCGGAGATACACGGGGAAGATATGCCCGAGGAACACCGCCCCGCCGACCAGGGCGAGCCAGTGGGTGGCGGACGGATCGAGGAACCGCCGGGCGAGCGCAAGCGCAAGGATTCCTTTCCCGACGTCGAACAGGAGGGTGAGCACCCCGGCGCCCTTCCCCAGCGTGCGCGCGACGTTCGTCGCGCCGATGTTCCCCGAACCGGCCTTCCGCAAGTCCAGCGTGCGGTCGAACGCCTTCGCGACGAGGATGCCGAACGGGACGGAGCCGAGCAGGTAGCCGAAGAGGACGAGCAGGGTGCCGCGGAGCCACGAAGCGTCCATGGCGGGGACTAAGTGTGGCGATTCATGAAACGCAACACTACGTTTCTTCGATCTCTTCCGTGCGGGGCCGGGCGACGCCCGTTTCGAACGCGGCGCGCTCCACCGCCTCCGCGACCTTCGCATGCATCTCCAGGTCGAGGATCGAGGGGACGAGCTCCCCGGCGGACGCCGATGCGCTGATGACCTTGGCGGCGGCGATCTTCATCCGGTTGTTGATCTTGCGGGCCCGCGCGTTGAGCGCCCCCCGGAACACGCCGGGGAACGCCAGCGCGTTGTTGACCCCCCGTCCGTCCGCCGCGAACGAGGCCCCGGCCGCCCGTGCGTCCTCGGGAGAGATCTCGGACCTCGGGTTCGACAGCGCGAGGATCACCTGCCCCTTGCGGATCGTCTCCTTCTTGATGAGCCCCGCCACGCCGGTCGTGCAGATGACGATGTCGGACAGCGCCATGACCTCCTCGAGCGTGACGGGCTTGCCGCCCTCCTTCGCGAAGATCTCCTTCGCGCCGGGGTTGATGTCGGCGCCGAGCATCTTGCGGACGCCGTAGGCCATCAGGAGCTTCGAGATCCCCATCCCGGCGGCCCCCAGCCCCACCATCCCGACCGTCTCGTTCTTCACCTGCATCCCGACGTATTTGCTCGCGTTCAGCAGCGCGGCCAGGACAACGACGGCCGTGCCGTGCTGGTCGTCGTGGAGCACCGGGATGTCGAGCATCTCCGTCAGGCGGTCCTCGATCTCGAAGCACTCGGGGGCCTTGATGTCCTCGAGCTTGATCGCACCGAACGTGGGGGCGATGGAGGCGACCGTGCGGATGATCTCCTCGGTGTCTTTCGACTGGATGAGGATGGGGATGCCGTTGATCCCCACCAGCGCGTCGAACAGCGCCGCCTTCCCCTCCATCACCGGCATGCCGGCCACGGCCCCGATGTCCCCGAGGCCGAGGATGGCGGTGCCGTTCGTTACGATCGCGACCGTGTTGGGGATGACCGTGTAGTTGTACGCCAGATCGGGGTTCCGCTGAATGAGCTTGCAGACCTTGGCGACGCCGGGGGTGTAGATCTTCCGGATCGTGGAGATGCTGTCCAGCGGGATGCGGGACTTGACGGAGATCTTGCCGCCCCGGTGCATCTCGAGCACGGGGTCGATGATGTCGGAGATGATGACGCCCTCGACCTTGCCCAGCTCCTCGAGAACCCTCTGGAGCTGCGCGTCGTCGTCGACCAGGATCGTGATGTCGCGGGTGTTGTATTCGAGGCCGTACCCGACCAGCTTGATGTCGCCGATGTTCCCGCCCGCGACGCCGATGGCGGTCGCCACCTTGCCGAAGAATCCGGGCTTGTCGAGGATCATCACGCGGATGGTTTTTACGAGTTTGTCGATCCCCTTTTCGATCTGCATGGCGCCATCATAGGCTGCGCTCTTCTTCTTTGTCAAACGGGAGCGCCCGGGAGTACAATCACCCGTGATGATCGTCGATTGCGGCGCCTGTTCCGCACAGAATTTCGTCTCGAAGGAGCGCCTGGCCGTCCGGGAGATCCCGCCCCGGTGCTGGGAATGCGGCCATGCGCTGCGGATCCGCGCCGGAGGTGCGGAAACGGGGCGCGAAACCGCGAGGATCGACCCGGAATCGAACGGGGGCACGGTTGGGAAAAAACCGGATGGGGGCGAACAGCATGGGTAAGATCCGGGTCGCGGTGGCCGGGGTGGGGAACTGCGCCAGCGCGCTGCTGCAGGGAATCGAGTTCTACCGGGAAACGCCCGCCGCCGCCGACGGCGAGATCATCCCCGGGCTGATGAACCGCGACATCGGCGGCTACCTCCCCGGCGACATCGAGGTCGTGGCGGCGTTCGACATCGACCGCAGGAAGGTCGGCCGACCCGTCACCGAGGCGATCTTCGCGCCCCCCAACTGCACGAAGCGGTTCGTCGAGAGGATGCCGGCCGGCGGCGGACCCGTCGTCCGCATGGGACCCGTCCTGGACGGCGTGGCCCCCCACATGGCCGAATACCCCGACGACCGGACGTTTCTCCCCTCCTCCGGGACGCCGTGCGACGTGGAAAGAGTCCTGCGGGATTCCGGCGCCGAGATCCTGGTCAACTACCTGCCCGTCGGCTCGGAGGCGGCGACCCGTTTCTATGCCGAGGCGTGCCTCCGGACGGGGGCGAGCCTCGTGAACTGCATCCCGGTCTTCATCGCCTCCGATCCGGCGTGGGCCGACCGCTTCCGGAAGGCGGGGATCCCCCTGGTGGGAGACGACATCAAGTCCCAGCTGGGGGCGACCATCGTCCACCGGGCGCTGGCCCGCCTTTTCTCGGACCGCGGGATCCGCCTTCGGCGGACGTACCAGCTGAACACCGGGGGAAACACCGACTTCCTCAACATGCTGAACCGGAGCCGCCTCGAATCGAAACGGATCTCGAAGACGGAGGCGGTGACCAGCGCCCTGTCGCACACCGTATCCGCCGACGACGTCCACATCGGGCCGTCCGACTACGTCCCCTGGCAGAAGGACAACAAGCTCTGCTTCCTGCGGATCGAGGGGGAAGGGTTCGGAGGGTTGCCGATCGAGCTGGAGCTGCGGCTCTCCGTCACCGACTCGCCGAACAGCGCGGGCGTCGGGATCGACGCGATCCGGTTCTGCCGCCTCGGGAGGGAGATGGGGCTGTCGGGCCCCTTGCTCGCCCCGTCGGCCTATTTCATGAAGCATCCCCCGGAGCAGCACAACGACGACGACGCACGACGCGAACTCGGGGAGATCATCGCGGACTTTCAGGCGTGGAAAAGGACGCAAGAAGCGCATCCCAGGACGCCGTGCACTTCTCCCACGTGAACGGCGCCGCCACGGCGGCCCCCTCCAGCGACAGCCGCGCGCGCAATTCCGGAGACGACGCGAGCGCGAGGAGCGCACCGGAAAACCGGGCCGGCTCCTCCCCCGGGTAGACGAGACCCCCACCCTCCGTACGGACCCGCTCCCCCCAGTACGTCCCCTCCGGAACGACGACCGGCACGCCCCCCGAGAGCGCCTCGAGCGGCACCAGCCCGAACGATTCGTACAGGGACGGGCAGACGACGGCGTCCACCGCGGCGAACAGCATCGGCATGCCCGCGTGCGGCAGGGAGCCGAGGAAGAAGACATCCCCCCCGGGGCCGCCTTCCGGGCCTTCCTGTCCCGCCACGAGGAGGGTCGCCGCCCCCTTCCAGCGATCCCGCATCGCGCGAAACGCGGCGACGGCCGCGTCGGCGTTTTTCCCCGCGTCCTCCCGGGTGGCGACCAGGAAGATCATTCCTCCCCGGGGAAGTCCGAGGTACGACCGCGCGACCTCGCGGGGGGGAAGGCGCCGGAACCGGTCGTCCACCCCCGGAGGGATGACCGCCCCCTTCTCCGACAGTTCCGGGAAGATCCTCCGGCTCTCCGCGAGATCGTACTCCGAGAAGCAGACGACGCGGGACGCTTCCCGCGCCAACGCCGCCTCCCGCGCCCTGCGGATGGAGGAGAGCGGATTCTCCCCCGTGCCCGGCCCCGGTACCTTTCGAGCCTCGACCGTGTGGTAGCAAAGGATCATCGGCGCGGCGGCGAGTTCGCGCGCGGCGACTCCCGACATCCAGTAGTGCGCGGAGACGACGCGCGGTTCGATCCGCTCCCCGCGCATCAGGATCCGGCACCGTTCGACGAAGAGGTCGAGGGACGCGAACGCGCTTTCGCGGGACGGAGGCTCCTTCCATCCGCACGGGACGTGAAAGACGCGGACCCCGGGGAACGGGGCGGTGACCTCGACGGTTTCCCCCGTGGCGCGGGTGAGGACGTCGGTGGCGACCCCCCGCTTCGACAGCCCCCGGAGCAGCCCGAGGAGGAAGACGTTCATCCCTCCGGCGAGCCCTTCCCCCGGTTCCTCCATCGGGCAGGTGTGGTAGGAAACGAGAAGGTGCCGCGTCAAGCGGAGACCGTCAGGCGGTGGACCACCCGGTCCACCCCTCCCAAGTCGTACTTGTATCGTTCCGTCCCCCGGAGAAAGTCGTACTCCGCGCACCCCTCGTCGACGGCCTGCCCGATGGAGCGCGCGATGAGCACGAGCCCTGGGTTGGCCGCGCGGAGCAAAGGATCGTAGCCCGAGTTGTAGAGGAGCAGGGCGCCGTCGGTGCGGAACTGGAACACGGAGGCGACGTCCACCCCCCGCGTTGAGAGGAACGCGAGGCGAAGGCGGCCGGAGGCGAGGAACCCTTCCGCGACTTCGCGGAAAAAGGCCGCCATCGCCTCGTCCATGAACGCCTCCTTGTCGGGGTGGCTCTTCCGGTGAAGCGCCACGAACGAGGGAAGATCGTTCGCGAGTTCCCCCGGCGTCCGCGTCACCCGGAAGGCGAGCCCCGGCAGGAGCTCCCCGGCCCGCCGCATCTTCCGCCGCAATTCGTGACGCTCCTTCTTCCCAAGCCGTTCGAGGTACTCCTCGAAGGAGCCCGGCAGGGTGACGAAGGGGGCCCGGTCCATCTCCTCGACGGAGCAGGAAAGGCCCCTCTCCCGGCAGATCGACGGGAGGATCGACAGGGCCGGCGTCCCTTCCACAAGGCCCGGGAGCCTCAGCGGACCGCCGCCGAGCGCGGGGAGCCCCCGTTCGAGGAACTCCCGCCAGAACGCCTCGGCATGGACGGGTGCGACGAGGGCATCGAGGTAGTCGGCCACCTTCTCTCCTCCGAGGAAGGTCCACCCCCCCTCGCCGCAACGGCACAGGAACAGGAGCCCCTCGTCGGGGCCGCCGTCCGGAGCCCAGCGGGCGACCCGGACGTCGCACCCGCGGCCGAGAGCGCGATGCCAGGGGAGGAGGAACCGGGGAGAGAGGAACGGTGAGGTGCGCGGTTCCCGCCCGTAGAGGTCTTCCCACCGCGCGACCGGTACGTCCGCGAGGCGGTGGGCGATGGCGAAGCTCACGGCGACGGAGAGACGACCTTGGCCTCCAGCAATTTCCGGGCGGCCTCCTCCGCGACGGCGTTGGAGGCGGACATCAATGCCTCGCGAAGGCCGTCGGGCGTGACGAAGAGGTCCGAGAACGACGCGCTGCTCGTGACGGTCTGCTCCAACGGTATGGAAAAGCCGGGTCCTTCCGCCGTGACGGTCAGGCTCACGGTCGCCTCGGTCACCACGGTCAGGTTGCCGGTGCGGCGGGCGTTCACCTCGAGCCGGCGGACGACGCCGGAGATCCGCACCGGAACCGCACCGGCGCCCTGCGCGTCCGCGCCCCGGCGGACCGTCGCGACGCCGCGTTCCCCGAGGACCGCGGCGACCAGGTCCGCCATCGCCTTCCCCGGCTCGCCCTTCCAGACGATCGGCCGGACGCGGTCGAAATCCCTCCCGACGGCGCCGCCGGGGGCCGCCGCGTACGAGAAGTCCGGGATCACGGCCTGCGGCGCACCCGCCGCGGATGAGACGGCGTCCGCGGGCCGGGCCAGGTTCCCTGGTACATAAAGCTGACTCCCCGCGGCGCACGCGGAAAGGACGAGGCACGGACCAACGAACAGCAGGAGCGTTCGGAAAGCGCGTTTCATGGTGTCCCCCTTCGACTACTTTACGGCATGCCGCGGGGCGTTTCAACCGGTACCGCGCTGCTTGCTACTCCGCCGGGACTTGTCGTATTGTTACACGTTGTCATCATCTGCGTTACCGTTGTCACGGAGAGGAAGATGCCCGCATCGCCGGAGATCCTGGAGGCGATCCGCCAAGGATCGTGGATCCGGAAGATGTTCGAGGACGGAGCCGTCCTCAAGGCCGAGCGCGGCGAGGAAAACGTGTTCGACTTCACCCTCGGGAACCCGTACGGCGACCCGCCGGCCGCGCTTTCCGCGGAACTGGCGCGCCTGTGCGCCGACCCCCCGCCCGGGCTGCACCGGTACATGCCCAACGCGGGGGTGCCGGAGGCCCGCCGGGCCGCGGCGCGGTCCCTCTCCCGTTCCACGGGCCTGCCGTTCACGGAGGAGCTGCTGGTGATGACCGTGGGCGCCGCGGGCGCGTTGAACGTCGCGCTGCGCGCCATCCTCTCGCCGGGAGACGAGGTGGTGATCCTCGCTCCCTACTTCGTGGAGTACCTCTTCTATATCCGCAACGCGGGCGGGACGCCGATCGTGGCGGAAACGGACGCGCGGTTCCAGCTCGACCTGGCGGCCATCGAGGCGGCCCTCACCCCGAAGACACGAGCGCTCCTCATCAACACGCCGAACAACCCGACGGGCGCCGTCTACCCGGAAGGGGACCTCGCCGCCCTCGACCGGGTGCTGTCCGCCGCGGAGAAGCGATCCGGGAACCCGATCTACGTGATCTCCGACGAGCCGTACCGGAAGATCGTCTTCCGGGGGGTGTCGTCCACGCCGGCCGCCGCGACGATCCGCAACACCCTCGTGGCCTATTCACACTCCAAGGACCTGAACCTTCCCGGCGAGCGGATCGGCTACCTCGCCGTCTCCCCGCGCGCCGCGGACGCGGCCGAGGTAGCCGGGGCGTGCGTCTTCTGCAACCGGGTGCTCGGGTTCGTCAACGCTCCCGCCCTCTTCCAGTTCGCCGCGTCGAAGTTCGAGGACGAGCCCGCCGACGTCTCGGTCTACCAGGAGAACCGGGACGTCCTGCTCGACGCGCTGGGACGCGCCGGGATCGACGTCGTCCCGCCCGGGGGAGCGTTCTACCTGTTCCCGAAGTCCCCCGTCCCGGACGAGATGGCGTTCCTCGCCGCGGCGCGGGACGAGGGGATCCTCCTCGTCCCGGGGTCCGGGTTCGGGCGAAGCGGCCATGTACGCGTCGCCTACTGCCTCCCTCCGGACACGGTGAGGCGCTCGGTCCCCGCGTGGGAGCGGCTCGGGCGCCGCTATTCCGGCAAGGGAACCCGGCGATGACCGTCGTCTTCCGGCGAAACATCGGCCGGATGAAGGGGTACGTCCCCGGCGAGCAGCCCCGGGAGCGCGACTTCATCAAGCTGAACACGAACGAGAACCCGTACCCCCCGTCGCCGAAGGTTCGCAAGGCGATCCTCCGGGAGGTCGGAGAACCGCTCCGCCTCTACCCCGATCCCGGGTCCGCCGCGCTGCGGCGCCAGGCCGCCCTTACGTACGGCTTCGACCTGCCGGGGGTGATCGCGGGGAACGGCTCGGACGACCTGCTGGCGATGATCGCGAGGGCGTTCGTGGGTGAGGGAGACCTCCTCGCGTGCCCCGTGCCAACCTACACGCTCTACGACACCCTCGTCCGCATCCAGGGGGGAAAACTCGCCGGAGTTCCGTACCCGGACGACTACTCCCTTCCCCGGGGCCTCGCCGCGAAAAAGGCGCGGGTGACGATCGTCGCGAACCCGAATTCGCCGTCGGGGACCGCCGTGCCGGTCCGCGCGCTCGCGGAGCTGGCCGACGCCGTTCCCGGCCTGCTCGTCATCGACGAGGCGTACGCCGACTTCGCGGACGAAACGGCCCTCGCGCTCGCGCGGGAACGGCGGAACGTGATCGTCCTGCGGACGCTCTCCAAGTCGTTCTCCCTGGCGGGGATGCGGATCGGGCTCGGGTTCGCTTCCCCGCGGATCATCGAGGGGCTGGACAAGGTGCGCGACTCGTACAACCTGAACCGGCTGTCGATCGCCGCGGGGACGGCCGCGCTCTCGGACATCGGGTGGATGGAACGGAACGCGGCGAGGATCCGGAAGACGCGCGAGGCCCTGGCGGCGGCCCTTCCCGGGGTGGGGTTCACGCCGTTTCCGTCGCGGAGCAACTTCCTCCTCGCCCGGCGTACGCGAGGAGGATCGGCCCGGCCGGTCTACGAGGCCCTGAAGCGCCGGAAGATCCTCGTGCGGTACTTCGACACCCCGCGGCTCGCGGGGTGCCTCCGCATCACCGTGGGAACGGACGAGGAGGTCGCGGCGCTCCTCGACGCGATGAAAGCGATCCGTTAGGCCGGATCGTCAAAGGGTCACGACCCAGTTCCCGCCGCCTTCCCGGTTCCTCCACCGCACCTCGAAGCCGCCGGCCGGCCGCCGCGAGACAACCTGAAAGCAGTACTCCACGCGGCTCCCCGAGGGCCCGAATACGAACGCCTCGAAGATGCGCGGCACCGGCAGGAGGGAAAGAGCGGCCTCCCTCGCCGCGAGAAACGCCGCCCTGTCTTCGGCGAAAAACTCGTCGCCCGCCGCGCCGGGACCGGGCGCGTATCCCTTGGCCTCCATGAGCGACAGGTTCGTGGCCCGCCACGCGGGATCGCCCCAGACCATCCGGGCGGACACGACATCCCCTTCGGGATCCGCGAGAGTGATGCGGGCACACGCGATCTTGTCGGGGCGCAGCCTTCCGTCCGCGGACACGTGGTACAGGAAGTACGGCATCGGGCGGTTCTTCAGGACCGCGAGAGCCTCCGGGGCTTCGATGACCGGGGCGGGCCCGTTTCCCGCGTCGATGACGGCGCGGCAAAGCGACGGGGACGGCTTTTTCCGCATCGCGCCGAAGCCGAACCGGAACGGGCCGGACGCGCTCTCCCCTTCCCCCAACGGCAGGACCAGGCGGAAATGTCCGCGCCCCTTCGCTGCAGGGAGGTTCCCCGCCCCCTCTTCGGGAATGCGATAGAGATCCGTGATCGCGTCGTCCGAGGGAATCCCCACCTCGTACGACGGGGAGAACCGCTCTTCCCCGCCGCGAACGGTGGAGAACCGGTATCGCACGAGGATCCGCTCCCCCTCCCCCGGCTCGGGGAGCGGAAGGTGCGCCACCCTGCGGCCGGGCGGGTCCGAGGGGACGGCCACCCGGGTGAACCGGCGCGTCGGGCCGGAAGGGCCTCCGTGCCTCGTCACCTCGGCATGCAGCAGCACGATCTCCGGTGGTTCGGCGCCGTCACGGTACTCTCGTCGAAGAAGGAGCATTCCGAACCTCCTGGTGCGGTGTGTCGCCGGGATGGAATTTCATTCGTACCCGAGGCGGGAGAGTTCCTCCTCGTCCATCCCGAAGTAGTGGCCGATCTCGTGAAGCAGCGTGATCCGGATCTGTCGGCACAGCTCCCTCCGGTCCGGGAAATCCTCCACGAGCGGCCCCCGGTAGACGGAGATCTTGTCGGGAAGGAGGCCGGAATCCTGGACCGACCGCTCGGAGAGCGGCACCCCGTGGTAGAAGCCGTACAAGGTGTCTTCCGGAGGGACACCCAGCTCATCGAGCAGCTCCTCCGGCGCCCATTCCTCCACGACCACGGCGACGTTGGCCAGCGCATCCCGGAACATCGGCGGGAGTTCCGAGAGCGCCTTCCGGAGCGCCCGGTGGAAATCGTCTCGCCGCACCGTTCCCCTCCCCCTGGTGCCTACTCCGCGCCGATCTCCTTGAGCGCCTTGAAAAAGGCGGACCACCCGTCGATGTTGGGGAGGATCTCCCGCTCGAGAATGTCCGCCACGGCGTTCCAGTCGTTCCCCTTCTGCGTCCGGAGCAGCCGCTGGAGGATTCCGGCCGTAGCCAAGGGGGGGGACGGAAGTTCCCCCGCGCTCCCGGGACGAACGGCGAGCGGAAACACGCCGGTCCCGATGGCGTTGAAGACCGCCCCGGCCAGATGGAAGAACGTCCCGAGGGACTCGACGCAGGTCGCGTACCGGGGACCCGCCGCCGCGAGGTCCCCCGCGCGCAGTGACGACAGGATCGTCACGGTGTCGCGGCGGATGGCGAGGGACAGGTCGACGGCGCCGTCGAGGGCCTCCCGGAACAGGGCGTCGGGGGTCGTCGTTGTGATGTCCACCGTATCGATCCGGTCGGCCGGCCGGTCGGCCATCTCCCGCTCGAACCGCGTCGAGATCTCCCGCCCGTCGGCGACGATCCGGGAGACGACCCGGCCGTCCGAGGCGACCTTGCGACCCGCCTCGGCGAGAACGGCGCCGAAGGTCGATCCCGCCGGAAGGTCCAGGGAAACGTCGCAGCCGTCGATGCGCAAATGCATGTGAAAAAGATACGACAACGTTGGGGGACAGGCAACGGAAATCGGGCGGGACGAAAAGGGGGAGCTAGCGTTCGCGGAGTTCGCGGACGGCGTCGGAGACCATCTTTCCTGCGACCTGTTTCCCGTCGACCCGGTACGTTCCGTCCCGGAGGGCCGACCGGATCTCCTCGATCCGTCGCGCCCGGCCCTCGGACAGCACGTCGACCACCCGGCGCGTCTCGTCGAGCAGTGCGCCCCACTTCCCTCGATCGGAAATCTTCAATACCCCTCCGTTCCGCCACCGGCGGCACGATCCCCGCACAGGATTCTTATCGACAGGGGGGATCGAAAACTTTACCCGGGGGGGACGATTCTGTACACTGGATACGATGAAAAAATCGCTCCTGATCGCCGAGGACGAGGAAGTCACGCTCGCCCTCCTCCGAAACGTGTTCGGGCGTTCCGACCTCCTGGTCCATGCGGTCCGCACAGGGAAGGAAGCCCTCCAGCACATCGATCAGCACCCCGTCGACGTGATCCTCACCGACCTCAAGATGCCGGGGACGGACGGGCTCGCCGTGCTCGCCCACGCCCGGAAGGTCCGTCCCGGGGCCGAGGTCATCCTCATGACGGGACACGCCACGGTCGAGTCCGCCGTTCGGGCGATGAAGCTGGGCGCGTTCCACTACATCACGAAACCGTTCGACATCGACGAGGTCTCCCAGCTCGTGGACCGGGCCCTCGAGCTCGCCAGCGTCCGCCGGGAAAACGTGAACCTCCGTTCCCTGGCCCGGGAGCGGGGGGGGCTGGAGAACTTCATCGGCGTGAGCGACGCGACGAAGGAGGTCCTCTCCCTCGTCCGGAAGGTGGCCGACACCGACTCCACGGTCCTGATCACGGGGGAGAGCGGGACGGGGAAGGAGCTGATCGCGCGGGCGCTCCACTATCTTTCCCCTCGCGCCGAACGGATGCTCGTCCCCATCAACTGCTCCGCCATCCCCGCCGAACTGCTGGAGAGCGAGCTCTTCGGGCACGTGAAGGGGGCGTTCACGGGGGCCCACGCCGCGCGGGCGGGAAAATTCGAGGCGGCCCACAACGGCACGATCTTCCTCGACGAGATCGCCGAGATGAGTCCCCCGCTGCAGGCGAAGCTTCTGCGGGTGCTGCAGGAGAGGTCGGTCACCCCCGTCGGGGGAAACCGGGCGATCCAAGTGGACGTGCGCGTCATCACGGCCACCAACAAGGATCTCGACGAGGAGGTTTCCGAGGGGAGGTTCCGCTCCGATCTCTACTTCCGACTGAACGTGATTCCGATCCGGATCCCGCCGCTCCGGGACCGGCGTGACGACATCCCCCTGCTGGTCGAACACTTCGTCGGGAAGTACAACCGGGAGAAGGGGCGAGCGCTGGAAGGGGTGCGGCCCGAATCGATCGAGATCCTGCGGCGCTACACCTGGCCGGGGAACGTCCGGGAACTGGAGAACCTCGTCGAGCGGATCGTCGTCCTCAAGGGATCGGGATGGCTCGAGCCGTCGGACATCCCGGAAAAGATCCGGCGGGCGGAACGGTTCCTCGAGAACGCCATCCCCGTGCTGGGAAAGACCGGCCTCGACATCAAGAGCGCCACCGAGGACTTCGAGAACGCCCTCATCCGGCAGGCGCTGCATCTTTCCGGCGGGAACAAGAACCGCGCGGCCACCCTGCTGGGCCTGAAGCGGACCACCTTCGTGGAGATGCTGAAGCGGAAGAGCCTCGACGCCGGTGAAACCCCCGGACCCGTGAGTTGACTTCGCTCCGATCCCAAATCGCGGAAGTCGTCGCCGGGATGGATCTTCCCGCGGAACAGCGGGAGGAAATCCGCCGTCGGCTCGAAGGGTGGCTCGACGTGGCGGACCGCCGCAGGGGCGCTGGGCGGGACGAGCGGATCGAGGCGCTTGCGACCCGCGTCCGCCAGGCCGAGGAGCGGCTGGCGCAGGCGCAGAAGATGGAGGCGATCGGGCGGCTCACCGGCGGGATCGCCCACGACTTCAACAATCTCCTGACCGGGATTCTCGGCTACTCTTCGCTCCTCAAGACGTCCCTTCCAGAAAACGGCCAGGGATACGAGGCGGCCGCCTACATCGAACGGTCCGCCCGCCGCGCCTCCGAGCTGACCCGGCAGCTGCTTGCCTATTCCCGGAGGGAGACCCCGACGTTCCGTCCGGTGGACCTCCGGAGGGTGACCGGGGAGGCGATCGAGATCCTTTCCCGCACCGTGAACAGGAACGTCGAGATCCACATCGATTTCCACGAACCGCAGGAACCCGTGTCGGGCCACGCCGGGACGCTCGTGCAGGCGCTCCTGAACCTCGGGGTCAACGCCTGCGACGCCATGCCCGGCGGAGGACACCTGACGTTCTCCACCTCCCCCTTCGTCTCCGACGGGGAAGTCTACCTGAACGACGTCCTCGTTCCCGAGGGGCGGTACGTCTCCATCTGCGTGGCGGATACGGGAAGCGGCATCCCGGAGGAGATCCGCGGCGAGGTCTTCGCCCCCTTCTTCACGACCAAGGCGCCGGGCGAAGGGACGGGACTCGGCCTCTCGATGGTGTACAGCTGCGTCCGGACCCACGGCGGATTCGTGCGCCTCGTGAGCAGCGTCGGAGTGGGGACGACGTTCCAGATCCTTCTCCCGGTCATGGAAGAACCGGGGGATGCCGACGAACCGTGCGCGCCCGAGGCGGAGGTCCCCCGTGGAACCGAGACCGTGCTCGTCGTCGACGACCAGGAGATCCCCCTGAACCTACTGTGCGACGTGCTCCGTTCGCTGGGATACACGACCCTGCCCGCCGCATCCGGTGAGGAGGCGATCGAGATCCTCCGGTACGCGCCGGACAAGGTGGACCTCGTGATCGTCGACCGGATCATGCCGGGGATGGACGGCGTCGAGTCCCTCGCGCGACTCCGCGCCATCCGTCCGACCCTCCGGACGATCCTCTGCTCCGGAACCTCCGAAGCGGAGAGGACGCCCGCCGGCGCCGTTCCGGACGGGTTCGACGATTTCCTCCAGAAGCCGTACGAGCGGGAGACGCTGGCCTTCAAAGTGCGATCCGTTCTCGACGGAAGACTGTCAAATATTTGACGGTCTTCCGGGAGTATTGACGCCCTCATCGATGTCCCCTCCGTTCGTTAAATAAAATACACCTATATATCGACTACTTATCTGTATGTACTGAACGGCACGCCGTTTGCTTCCCTATTGGGCGTCACGATTCATCACGGACCCCAATCGACGAGGACAAACGCCATGATGCAGGGACAGGCAACGCGTTCGAAGGACAGAATTCGAAAGGGTTCCCCCCGGAAATCCCGCAAGCCCGACCGGGAAGCGATCGTCAACGATTTCCTTCCGAGCATCCGGATCCACGCCGCGCGCCTGAAGATGCGCATCCCTCCCCATATCGAGACCGACGACCTCGTGAGCTCCGGCGTCGTCGGGCTGCTGGAAGCGGTCGACCGGTACGACGACGCCCGCGGGATCAAGTTCAAGACGTACGCCGAGTTCCGGATCCGGGGGGCCATGCTCGACTACCTCCGCGAGATGGACTGGTTCCCGCGGTCGGCGCGGCAGCACGCGACCCGGCTGCAGCAGACCTACACCCGACTCGAGAACATCCTCGGAAGGGCCCCCGAGGAAGGGGAGGTCGCGGAGTACCTGGGGGTCACAGTCGACGAGCTTCGCAGGCAGCTGGCGACGTTCATGGGGATGACCGTCTTCTCCCTCGACGCGCTCCAGGACGAGGGCGAGGAATCCGGCGCGGGGTGGCGCCACGTGCTGTCCGAGGCGGCGATGAACGAAAGCCGTGAAGAGGAGCTCACCCGGGAACTGAAGGATGTCCTCGGGAAGGCGATCGATATGCTCCCCGAGCGCGAACAGCAGCTGATCGCGTTCTACTACCAGGAGGATCTGACCCTGCGGGAGATCAGCCGGATCTTCGGGCTGGGCGAGCCCCGCGTCTGTCAGCTTCACGCGCAGGCGGTCTTGAGGCTGAAGGGAAAGATCAACCGCCACTTCCGGTAAGGAGGCCGGCTTTCCGGGGTTTGCCCGTTCGTGGTAGAATCCATGGACCCCTACAGGAAAGAGGTCCGATCTTGCGGGTTTCCAGGAAAATGGCCTTCCACGGCATGAACGTCTCGATGTCCGTCTTCATCGGTTTATCCGTCTATGGGCTCATCAAGTACACGGACGGGGGATTCGCCGCCGCGCGATCCACGCCCCTCGGGCCCGCGTTCGTCATGGCCGTCCTCATCTCGGTTTCCATCGCGGGCATCTGCTTTTTCGGGCACCAGCACGACCTGCGGAAACTGGAGGAGTACCGGGAGGAAGAAGCGAGAAAGGCCGCCGAAGCGGCGCGGAAAGGCCACAGGAAGTCCATGGGCGGGGGACACTCCTCCAACCGTACTACCCGGTAACCTCCAGGTATGTCCCCCGAAAGCGCCTGCACCTCATAGTAACTTGCGTCCCATTGAAGTAATACCTGGATACTCCCTTTCTCATCCCGATAGTGTAAAGAGGCGCTTCCGCAGCAGGTCGCGCACCGCGTCCGGCGGCGTCTCGCGCGCGTGGAGCGGCGGGTCTCCCACCCCTTGATGGAGTTCCTCGAAAGATGGACGATCCTCCCTGCGGTACAGGACGCCGATCGGGATCCGCTCCTCCCACTCCAGCGACCGCTCGAAGGCCCGCGCCCGGTCGGCCGCGTCGTGGTCGGAGGGGAGCTTGTACACCATCTTCCCGTACCACTGGTACGTGTTCTTCTTGTTGAAGGTGACGCACGGCTGCAGGATGTCGACCAGGGCGAACCCCTTGTGCGCGATCGCCTGGACCATCAGGTCCGAGGTGAACTCGACGTCGGCGGCCAGTCCCCGTGCGACGAACCCGCACCCGAGCGCGATCGCGACGGCCAGCGGCGGGAAGGGGCCCGCGATGACGCCGGAGCGCTGAAGCGACCCGGTCCACCCGGGGTCGCTGGTCGGGGACGGCTGCCCCTTCGTCAACCCGTACACCTGGTTGTCGTGGACGAACACGGCGAGGTCGGGGTTGCGCCGGATATTGTGGAGGAAGTGGTTCCCCCCCTCGCCGTAGATGTCGCCGTCGCCGCTCGTCACCACGACGGTGAGCGACGGATCGGCCATCTTGATCGCCAGCGCGGCGGGCAAGGCGCGGCCGTGGAGCCCGTTGAAGGCGTTGACGTCCACGTGGTGCGGCAATTTCGCCGCCTGCCCGATGCCGGAAACCAGGACGATCTCGTGCTTCGCCTTCCCCGTCCGCTCCAGCGCTTTTTTCACCGCGTGGAGGATCGGAAAATTGCCGCACCCGGGACACCAGGCGTTTTCCACGTCCGTGTCGAAGATTCCGCTCATAACCGCTCCTTCGCGCCGCTCGCCAGGTCTTCGGGGGTGAACGGCAGTCCGTCGAATCGCGCGATCGTCCCCGACACCTCGCATCCCGTCTCCGCGCGGATCAGGTGCGCCAACTGCCCCGTCCGGTTGTTCTCGACCGTGAGCGTCGTCCGGTAGCGGTCGAGGATCTCCGACACCGCCCGCGCGGGAAACGGGGCGACCTGACGCAGGTGGACCGCGGCGGCGGCGATCCCCCCGGCCGACAGGATCTCCCGCGCCTCGGCGATCACCCCCTTCGTAGAACCGAAGCCGATCAGCAGGACCTCCCCGTCCGGGGGGCCGGCGAGGAGCGGCGGCAGCGTCTCCATCGCCAGCGCCTCCCCTTTTCGCATCCGCTTCTCCACCATCGCGATCCGGACCGCGTGATCCTCCGTCAGGTGGCCGTCTTCCGTGTGCTCGTCGCTGTCGGCGACCACGGTGATCCCCGGCTCCCCCGGCACGGCCATCGGGGAGATCCCGCTCTCCGTGTCCGCGTACCGGAGATATCTTCCGTCGGCGCCGCGCGGCACGTCGTTCCCGCGGACGATCCGCCGGTTCACCGGGAGCACGGGGAAATCCCCGGGGTCGGCGTCCACCACGGTGTCGGCGAGGTACTGGTCCGTGAGCAGGATGCACGGGACCTGGAACGCCTCCGACATCTCCATCGCGTGGTGCGCCAGCGTATACGCCTCCTCGACCGAACCGGGAGAGAGCACCAGGCGGGGAAACTCCCCGTGCCCCGCGGAGAGGGCGAAGGCGAGGTCCTCCTGCCCGGTGCGGGTCGGCATCCCCGTGGCCGGTCCCGGGCGCATCGCCAGCGCGACCACCACGGGCGTCTCCATCATCCCCGCCAGCGAGAGGGCTTCCACCATGAGGGCGAACCCGCCACCGGAGGTGGACACCATCGCCCGCGCCCCCGCGTACGAGGCGCCGATCGCCATGTTCAGCGCCGCGATCTCGTCCTCGGCCTGTTCGAAGACGAGCCCCAGCGGCGGGCCGTCCACGGAGAGTCCGAGCAGGATGCCGCTTCCGG
>Ga0210044_10005480_pt1 | contig 17153 bp, 10 predicted proteins | sample CryGey13umfilter_2_FD_183959 | JGI IMG/M metagenome (GOLD analysis project Ga0210044, IMG submission 183959) | Groundwater microbial communities from aquifer in Utah, USA - Crystal Geyser 4/9/14 3 um filter (SPAdes) (version 2) | ecosystem: Environmental > Aquatic > Deep subsurface >... | reverse complement strand
TGAAGGCCTGAGGCCTGAAGCCGGAAGCCGGAAGCCTGAGGCCTGAAGGCCTGAGGCCTGAGGCCTGAGGCCTGAAGCCTGAAGCCTGAAGCCTGAAGCCGGAAGCCGGAAGCCTGAGGCCTGAAGCCTGAAGCCTGAAGCCTGAAGCCTGAAGCCTGAAGCCCGAGGCCTGAAGCCCGAGGCCTGAGGCCTGAAGCCTGACGACCTGCGATTCTCACAACGCAAACACCGCGGCCTCATGGCCGCCCAAAGTCACCTCGAGCATGCCGCCGCCCGCCTCGAACGGCTGATCGCTGAGTGCATCCACCAAAGTCGTGTCGGCCACGCCAAGGGCTGACAGGTCGAGCGACTGCGTCCGTTGCGCATCGGCGCGGTTGAGAACCACAAGAACCCAGTCGTCGCCGTCCTCCATCACGTACGCCCAGAGCAAACCGTCGTCGGCCAACGCGATGGTGCGGCGTTCGCCTCGACGGGTGGCACGGTGGGCATGCCGAATGGCCGTGAGGCGCTTGACGACCTCCATCGTGGCCGCTTGCTCGCCGTTGAGATCGGCGCCGAAGCGCATGAAGCGGCGGTTGTCGGGGTCCCCGGCCCCCTCCATGCCGAACTCGTCGCCGTAGTAAATGAGCGGCACGCCGGGCGAGGTCATGAGGAAGGTCCAGGCGAGCCGAAGCTTGCGGTAGGGCTGGGGATCGGTGGGGGCGCTGGGGGGGGAGTTCCACGCTTGGTTCTTGCCCTCGTTGCACCACATGTCGCTGATGTCGCCGGCCGCGTGCGAGAGCGCCCGGCAGACGTCGTGGTTGCCCAGAAACGTGCTCATCACGGCCCAGTCGCCGTAGCGCGTGTCGTTCCAGCCGACCATGCTCTCCAGCGCCTTCAGATCGCGCTCCTCGCGCAGGAAGACCTCGGTGACCTGCCAATAGAGCGGGAAATCGAACTGCCCGTCGAGCAGCCTGGGCCCGATGTAGTGCTCCAGCAGGTCGGAGCCGTCCTCGCCGGTGAAGGTCTCGCCGACCATGTAGAAGCGCTCGCCGCTCATGCGCAGGCTCAGGTCGATGCCGCCACGGACGCTGTAGACGAAGTCGTCGATCATGTGCTTGACGGCGTCGAGGCGGAAGCCGTCGATGTTCGTCTCCTCGACCATCCAGACGGCGTGGTTGACGACCTCGTCGACGGCCTGAGCGTTCTTGTACTCGAAGTCGGGCAGGTAGGGCGCGAACCAGCAGGTGATGGGCTGCTCCCAGTTGGTCTCCTTGCAGCCGGCCCAAGGCGTGTGGAACCAGCCGTCGTTCTGGTGGTGCTGCCACAGAGGGCTGTCCTGGTGCACGTGGTTGGCCACGAAGTCGACCAAGACGCGGATGCCGCGGGCGTGGGCGGCGTCGACCAGGTCCTTGAATTCCTGCAGGTTGCCGAAGTGCGGGTCGGTGGGTTGGACCCCCTCGAGCTGGTTCTCGTTGGTCCAGCCCGTGGAGATGGGCCAGTAGGAGTGGTAGCCCGCATACTCTTTGCCGTCGTCGCCCGCGCCCGAACCGCCCGTATTCTGACTGATCGACGAAATCCAGATGGCGTTGACGCCCAAGTCGGTGAAGTATCCCGACTCGAGCTTCTGCTTCAAGCCCGCGAAGTCGCCGCCCTGCCAGTTGGCCTTGGCGTCGACGCCCGGCACGGGCGCGTTGTTGCTGGGGTTGCCGTCGGCGAAGCGGTCGGTGAGGGCGAAGTAGAGCACCGCGTCTTGCCACTCGAAGGGCTGGTCCTCGACCCAAACCGGCACCACCAGCGGCTTTGCGCTGTGACCGGCGGCGTCGCTGGCCTCTATACGGTAGCCGTATTTCCCTTTGCCTAGGCCCTGATCCTTGATCAACAGGGTGTGGGTGACGCCGTCCAAGGTTCCGCTGACGGGTACGCCGCTGCGGCTGACCTGGATGCCCTGCGGGCCCAAGCCTGCGGCGGCCGAGCCGTCGACGTACTGCACGCGCAGCGTGACCGCGCCGCTCGGCACGTCGACTTCGGCCCGGTGCAGCAGGCGCAGATAAGGCGCCTGGCAGTCCTCGACCTTCAGACGCGAATTGCGCTCGCCGTTGAGCCACTTGAAGAAGGGGTTGACGGGGTCCTCGAACCAGCGGTCGGCGCTGGCGCCGTAGAACTTGTAGGCGTAGTCGCCCGCCGGGATGTCGAGAGTGATGGAGTAGACGCCGTCGGCGGCCGCGGTCAACGCCGAGCCGACCGCCCAGTTGTTGAACTCGCCGCGAAGCTGCAGGTCGCCCACGGATTCGCCGGCTTCGGGGGTGTATTCGACGACGGTGGAGCAGCTGCGAGGCCCGAAGAAGAGAGCCTCGCCGCTGCTGTCGTCACAGCTCTGCGCGTTGTAGCCCTGGATGGCGGCGGCACAGGTGGGGCGGCAGGTGCCGTCGTTGTCGTTGTCTTGGGCGTCGTCGTCGCAGAGGCAGACGAAGCCGGTGTCGGTGGTGGAGCAGACGCCCTGATGCGGCGCCGTGCAGGGGCTGTCGAGGCAGGGGTCGGGCGCGCACTCGGCGCCCTGCAGCACGTAGCCACTCTTGCAGGCGGCGCAGTCCTCGCCGAGGTAGCCCGGATCGCAGAGGCAACCCTCGTGACCGGCGGCGATGACACAGCGGCCGTGCGCGCCGCAGTCCATTTCGCAGGGCGCCGTCGGGTTGCTCCCGTCGTCACACGACGCGAGAAACACGAGCAGGCCCAACATTGTGAGAGTCGAAGAGCGGGAGATCCACGTCATTTATGGTCCTCGAGTCTCCCCCTCGCCGTGTGGGGAGGGGGCAATGGGGACGGGCCGGGCGCCATATAGCCGTGGCCGAAACCTTCACCCGTGATAGCAGGTGTGCGGGTGCGCCACAATGCACTTGGCGGCAATCCCGGCAATCCAGAGATGGCGGTCCTCTCGGTCCCCATTCGTGCTGCGTGTGTGGCAGACCTTTATGCTGCTCGAACCTTGTTGTGTTGCCTGCAAACACGCTCCGGACGGCCTGCAGTGCGGGCGGGCGAGTTCTTGAAGACGCAAGCAAAGCGTCGATGCCGGGGCGAACGAGCCCTTGACGTCCCCGATGGCGCGCTTGCAGCCCCTTGCCAAAGCACCTTTCGGGCGTCAGAGCAGACCCGGAGCCTCGCGCGCGCCCTTTGGGGATTCGCCGGAGAGGGCGGCTCATGGGGGCTTATCGGGAAAGAACTCAGCGCGGGGGTGAGACGCCTGGGGTCGGACTGCCGACCCGCAAGCCCCGCCTGCGCCGCCGACGAGGATGCCGTCCGGTGGGCGACGGGCGCCCGCAGCAGCATCGACGTCTCGGACTTCATACGGTCCGAGCTCAACGCGTAAGGGAAATCCTATGGACGAGTTGCGCGTAAAGCGATGATGGTCGACCATGGACACCTCTCATTCTTTGGAGATGGAGAGATCCGAGGTTGCTACCTCTTCTGCGGCGGGATTTGTTGGAACGAAGTCGTTGAAACCTCGCAGGGCCAGCTTCTATGCGCATTGGGGTCACAAGACCCCTCGGCGGAACAGCGGTAACAGCTCTCGGTGGACACCCACCTGGTAGCCGCGTCCGCAGAGGCCAAGGGCATGTCCGATGCGCAACAGCTGGGGCCAAAGCGCAAAGCGCCTTGCACCCAACACCTCCCGCCCGACCGCAGACCCTCGCGGGCGCTTCGCGCCAACTCCGAGCAAGCCCCAAACCTAGAGCCCGAGCCGTTTTGCCAAAAGAAGTTGACAAGTCTCGACCCGACCCCTGCAAAGAAATCTCCCGCGGGCTTGTGCGCCTACGGCAGATTCCCCTAGTTTGTCGCGGTCGACTCCCGACGATCGCTTCGCCGGCTCCTGAACCTCATGAGCGGCTCAAGTCATGACCCCATCATCGAGTAGCGCACCATGACCGAATCCAACGCTCCCTTCGACGGCCTGCTCATCCGCTCGCCTAACATCGACTACTTCCGCGATGGCGACGACTTTTACGTCTACCACAACCTCTTCGGGTACATCCTGAAGATGAGCGAGGACCTGGTCGAGTTCATCGAGTACTTCAAAGAACCGCGAGCCGCGATGGAGACCATGGAGGCCTTGGACGGACGCTTCTCCGACGATATGATCGGCGAGTTCGCCAACGTCTTGGCCCTGCAAAGCTGCCTGCTCGACCCCGAGCGCAAGGAAGAGTCGCGCATGCTGCTCATGACCCCTGTGCGCGCGCGCTGGTTGGTGGTGCACGAGCCGGCTGAGGGCCCGGTGACGATCTACACGCTGGACCACGCCACCAAGAGTCACATTCGGGTCGTGGAGCTGAGCGCGTGGGATTCGCAGCTGTGGCGCTGGATCGACGGCGAGACGAAGGTCGAAGACCTGATCGAGAAGATGCGCGGCGTCGAGGGCAGCCCGACCAGCGGCGTCGAGGACCTGGTGTTGGTCAGCCTCTCGCGGCTGATTCATTGCGACATGCAGGTGTTGAAGCTGAGCACGAAGCCAGCCAGCACGTTCAAGCACCGTCGACATGGGACGCCGCCCTACCTCATCAGCTCCATGCCCTATGAGAAGATCACGGCGTCGATTCGCGGCGCGGCGACCCCTTCGGTGTCATTCGCTGGGATGCAGCTCGTGCCCATCGACGACGAGCTGTTGGCGCGCGACGGTGCCGAGAACCGCTTCGGGACCCTGTTCTCCAAGCCTCACAGCGCGCTGGGTGGCGAGACCTACGGCGGAGCGTTGCTGAACTGGATCGACGCGAAGCAAGCGCTGCCACAGCCGCTGCGAATCCTCGAGGTCGGCGGGGGCCCAGGCGACATGGCCAACGCCTTCCTGAACAAGCTGAAGGAGAGTCGTCCCGAGCTCTACGCGCAGACGACCTACACCCTCTTCGCCTCCTCGGAGCTCGATGGGGACTGGCAGAAAGCGAAGTTGTCCGGGCACCCCTGCGCGAGCTTCATGGTGGGTGACCCCATGAAGTTGCGGGCTGTGCTAGAGGGCGAGTTCGACCTGGTCTTGTGCAACGAGTTCGCGGCCGACCTCGACGCCGCCATGGTCCGCAAGCTCAGCCCCGAGATCGAGGAAGAGGACGAGGACGAGGAAGGCGAAGAGAGCTCGACCAACGGGAAACAGAAGGGCAGGGACACGTTCATCGGCGAGGGCGACTCGGTGCACGTGATCTTCAAGTACGCGCTGCCGCTGGAAGACTCCCCCAGCGAGTTCTACCTCAACATCGGCGCCATTCGGCTGCTGGAGCAGATCGACAAGGTGCTGTCGCCAGACGGGCAGGCCGTGCTCATCGAGTTCGGCGAGATGTTCCACTATCCCGTGCGCACCGTGGAGGACGGCGGCGTGTCGTTCTCGTTGCACTTCGGGCATCTGGCGCACGTCGCCAAGCGGCTGAAGCTGACGAGCGAGTTCGACTACTTGATGGAGGCCTTGGGGATGCAGCGCGACACGAAGATGCTGGCCACCACGCGCAGTCAGTACAAGGCGCTGCGGCACTTCTTCGCGGCCCAAGGGGGGGTGTTGGAGCGCCGGGCCTACACTCAAGAGGAGTTCGAGGGCCTTTTGACCCAGCTGGGCCTAGGGGATGGCGAGCTGCAAGACATCGCCTATGAACCCCTCGAGGACCGGGCGTTGGGGTTGGTGACGCACAGCATGAAGGTGCTGCGTTTGAGCCGCAAAGAGGCCGTCGAGCTGTAGACCGCGTGTCCGGCATCGTCGTAGGGGCAGGCCCCCGTGCCTGCCCCATGCCCGGGGTCGGGTCGCGTCTTGTCATCTTCTCGCGACCGACCCCACGACCACCGCAGAAAATTGCCGGTTTGGGTGTGGGTGTTAGGGTGTGGATTGCGGTGCTTCACCTCTGCCTGCGGCAGGGCGCGGAGAGATCGCTCTCCACGGGGTCTTCGCGTGGTCGACCCAGCCCAATGAGTGTGTGATGCAGTGCTCCTCTTTCTCGATATCGGACCTCAACCGCACGAAAAAGGCGGAGGGATTTCTCACGACAATCAAAGGGCACCGACTTCTCTCGGCGGCCAACCCCGTTGACTTCTTTGCCTGGCGGTCAACAGCCAGCAAAAGAACTCTTCGCGTCAGGGAAGATCTTGCAACGCGCTCTTGGGGCGTGCTACCTTCCCGGCGCTACAAACTTATCAGCGATTCCTGGGCCAAGGATGGCCTGGAGCGCTGCACTCAGATTCTTCGTTCTGGGTGCGACTTGGCAGCCTCTACAACGTGTTGCGAGCTGCCTCGAGACCATCGAGCGTTTGAGCACGGCGTCGCTCGGTTGAGCGCGTCGGCAGGACAGTCCACGGAGGGAATCAATGTCGATGTCATGGAGTGGTGAGCTCTGTGAGGTGGCGCGCGAAGCCAACAGCTACGCGACCCTCGCCGGAACCAGCTTGACTTCGTCCTATCTGCTCAAGGCACTTTGTGAGGTGGCGAGCGAGGCTCGTGACCATCTGAGCAGCATCGGCCTCTCGCGAGCGATGCTGGACGCAACGGAGCAGCCCCGCCTGCCAGAGGCCCCGACCGTGGTCGGTCGGGTCTACGATCGGGCCAACAAGTTAGCGGCCAGCGCGCGGCAGGAGCAGGTCACACCGCTCAATTTGCTGCACGCGCTCACCGACGAGCCCCGCGCCAACGCCTGCCAGCATCTGGAAGAGCTCAACGTCGACCTCGCCGCTCTGCGCTCGCTCGCCTATTCCTTTGCCCAGACCAACAGCGTCCACGGGCACGGAGACGCCGCCTCTCGCAGCCGGTCAAGGACGACCACTACGACGACGTCGCTCCCACCCATGAACGGGCGCCGCCGCCAGATTGGCATCCACCCCGCCCTCGAGACCCCCGGCTACACCGACCGCAAGGCCGACGTCTATGAGGGTCTAGAGACTCTTGAGACCATGCCGACGGGCGCGTTCCCTGTCATCGAGGGCGAGTGCCTCTCGGACGACCTAGCGGCCCTGTCGCTGTTCGAGGCGACGCAGGGCAGCTTGGAGTTCTTGGACGAAATTCCGCACGAACTCTCTGTGGACGCACTCCTCGTCGAACCCGCTCAACGACCCAAGACCGAACCAGGTATGCGGAGGGCAAACCTCGCCACTCTGGCGCCCGGATCGAGCGACACCAAGACCAGCCGTGGTCGACGGCGTCGTCGTCCCACCGCCCGTGAGAGCCAAGAGGCGACCGCTCGCAGCTTGGCCCTGCGGCTCTTCAGCGAGCTCGACGACAACAAAGAGAACGAAGGCACCGAAGAGACGCCCGAGCTCGTCTCCCAACCAGAGCCGAACGCCGTGGCCGCCGCGAGCTTGGACCCCAGAATCCGCCGCACCTCGCAGGTCATCCGGCGCTCGCGGGTCAGCAGCATTCCTGGCTTTGACCGCTTCCAGCTCAACCCCAAGACCTTCCCCACCCTGGCCAAGTTCGGGCGCAACCTCCTCGCCGAAGCCAAGCAGGGCCGCATCGACCCCGTCATCGGCCGCGCTCTCGAGGTCAAGCAGCTCGTCGACGTGCTCAACAAGCGCCGCAGCAACAACCCCATCCTCGTCGGCCCGCCCGGCGTCGGCAAGACCGCCATCGTCGAAGGCCTCGCTCGAGCCATGGTGTTCGAAGAGACCGCAGGGCTCGACGACCGCACCCTCATCTCTCTCGACGTCGGCACACTGCTGTGCGGAACCCAGCTCCGAGGCTCGTTCCAGGAGCGTCTCGCGGGCATCAAGAAAGAAGTCCAGAGGGCCAAGGGCCACATCATCCTCTTCCTCGACGAGCTGCACACCTGGCTCGGCGCTGGCGGCGGTGACTCGGGCTCCGACGCGGCGAGCGAACTCAAGGTCGCCCTGGCCCGCGGCGAGCTGCCTTGCATCGGCGCCACGACCCACGACGAGTTCCGTCGGGTGATCGAAAACGATCCGGCGTTCGAGCGCCGCTTCGAGATGATCGAGGTCAAACCCCCGTCGATCCTCGAGAGCATCCAGATCATCAGCGGCATTATCGACCGCTACTCCGACCATCACCACGTCTCCTACGAGGCCTCGGCCATCGAGACCGCCGTCCGCCTCTCGGACCGCTACATCCGCGAGCGGACCTTGCCCGACAAGGCCATCGGCATCCTCGACCGCGCCGGCTCCGTAGCGCGCCGCGAAGGCGCCAAGAAGGTCACCAACGAGCACATCGCGAGCGTCGTCGCCGACCTCGCCGGGGTGGCCCGCGAGCGCCTGATGATGGGCGACCGCGAGCGCTTCATCGAGATGGAAAAACACCTCGGCGCCTCCCTCGTGGGGCACAAAGAGGTCGTCAGCCGCGTGGCGCGCGTCATTCGGCGCAACCATGCAGGGTTCGGCTCCAATCGACCCATCGGGAGCTTCCTGTTCCTAGGACCCACAGGGGTCGGGAAGACCGAGATGGTCAAGGTGCTCGCCGACTTCCTCTTCGGCTCGCGCGACGCCATCGTGCGCTTCGACATGAGCGAGTTCATGGAGGCCCACACCATCGCCCGCTTGCTCGGTGCCCCTCCCGGCTACATTGGATTCGACAAGGGCGGTCAGCTCACCGAGGCGATGCGCCGCCGCCCCTACCAGATCGTGCTCCTCGACGAGATCGAAAAAGCCCATCCGGAGGTGCTCAACGTCCTCTTGCAGCTCCTCGACGAGGGGACCGTGACCGACGGCCGCGGCCGCAAGGTCGACTTCTCCAACGCCGTCATCGTCATGACCTCGAACCTTGGCGGCGCCGCGACCCAAGAGCGCACCCGCGGCGGCATCGGCTTCGCGGCCAGCGAGAGCGTTGACCGCAAGCGCGAGCGCATCGAGCAGACCGTCACGGACCTCGCGTCCAAGGCCTTCCCGCCCGAGCTCTGGAACCGCATCGAGGACCGGCTGGTCTTCCACCCGCTGGACAGGGACGAGGTTGGACGTATCGCGTCCCTGCAGCTCGCCGACTCGGCCAAACGACTCAAGACCGAACGCGACATCTCACTCACTTTCGACCCGAAGCTCATCGAGCACCTCATCGTCAGCGGCGGCTACGACGCGGCTTACGGCGCGCGACCCATGCGCAAGACCATTCAAAACTTGGTCGAGGCGGTGGTCGCCGACGCCATCCTCAAAGACCGACTCAGCACCGGAGACAAAGCTCGCGTCTATGTCGACAACGGCAAGGTCCTGGTCGAGCGCCTCGACAACATGCGCGGCACCGAGGTCCCGTCTTTGGGCTGGAATGACGCGTCCATGCGCTGCATGAACCCCGCTCGCCGCCACGAGACATGGGTCTGAGCGACGCCTCCGACTCCGCAGGGGATCTCGCCCCCCTCTCCGACGACGAGCGAAGCTGCTTGGCCGAGATCCCTGGTGCGCCGCGACCGCCTCGCGACATCGCCTCCCTGGACTGGGCGCGCTATGGGCTCGACGTCGCCGCTGTGCGCGCAGGACTCGAACGACCCCGTGACGGGATCGTGTTTACACCCCCAAGCATGGCTCATCTCCTCGCCTGGCGCCTGCGTGTTGCGCTCGAGAGGGCGGCAATTGTCCCGAAGAGGGTCCTCGATCCGGCGTTGGGGACCGGCAGCCTGCTGCTGGCCTTGGGCGCGCAGCTCGGCTGGCCGGCGAACGTCCAGCTCGTCGGCGTGGAGCGCGACGCGGCGATCTGCGCAGAAGCCCGTCGCCAGCTGCCCGTCAGCGTCGAGGTGAGGTGCGGAGACAGCCTCGGCGACCCCGAGGCGGACGGGTTCTTTGACGCCGTCATCGGCAACCCGCCGTTCCTCGCCGAGAAGGGCAACAAGGCCGTGTTCCGGGCCCTGTCCGAGCAGCCTCGCTGGCGCGACCGGCTCACGGGCAAGGGCGACCTGCAGTACCTCTTCATCCACCACGCCCTCGACGTCCTCGTGCCGGGCGGCGCCTTCGCGCTCATCACCACCGCCTACTGGCCCACGGCCTCGAGCGCGCGGCGCCTCCGCGCGGACCTGAGGAATCGGGCGCTGCTCGACGAGCTGGTGTCCTTAGGGCCCTTACGGGTCTTTAAAGGCTGCAGCTTCCACACCCTTCTGCTGGTGGGCCGCAAGCGGCTGGAGGGGGGGCCGCCAGAGCCCATAGATGCGCCAACCCGAGTGCTGCGGCTCGAGTCGCAGGGCACCCTCCGGGATTTGGTCCGAGCCCTCGACGGCCAGTCCCCACACGTCGCGCAAAACCGCTGGTCGGCGCCGCGTCGGGCTCTCGAGGAGCCGTGGCACCTGGACCTGAGCGAGGAGGACCAGCGGGTGTTGAGCCTCCTCGACGCCCAGTGGGTCGCGCTCGGCGCGCAGCTCGAGGACCGCCAGGGCGTCGTCTCTGGGGCGGATCGGGATGGAGACGGGCACGGGATCTTCTTTCTCACGTCGCCCGAGCGCGACGCGCTCGAACGGCGCGGACTGCCGACGCGGTTCCTCCTGCCGCTGGTCCGCGGCGCCACCGTCGAGGTCTTCGGGCACAGTCCAGAGATCGACGAGCGCACGTCGTATTTGCTGTATTTGCGAGGAGACGAGGAGCCGGCCGAAATTTCGGTGGCCATCGAACATTTGCGCCCCTTCGAGGAGCGGTTGCGGCGTCGCCGCGAGGTCGAGCTGGGGCGGCGTCCGTGGTGGGCGCTGCAGTGGCCGCGGAGCCAGGAGCTGACGGGGTGCCCGAAGCTCATCTGCCCGCGGCGCTCGGACCAGGCGCGCTTCGCGTTGGAGCCTGGGACGATGGGGGTGAGCAGCGACTGCACGTTCTTGTTGCCGTGCGCCGGGCAGCGCGCGGACCTTAAGGCCGCGCACCTCTTGCTCAACAGCAGCGCGCTGGATTGGCAGTTGCAGAAGCGCGGCAAGCGCAAGGGGCAGATGCTGGAGCTGTACGCGGAGCCCCTGCGCCGACTGCGCCTGCCGGCGCAGTTCGACGCGACGGGCATCGACGTGATGGCGAGCCCGAAGGAGGTCGATCGGCAGGTCTTGGCCGTGCTCGACGTGCCGAGGGAGGTGCGTCGGGTGTTCGAGGCTTGGTGGGCGAAGCGGTGGGGGTAGGCCAACCCTCACCCCCGGCCCCTCTCCCACTTCGTGGGCGAGGGGAGTCCGACTCCCGAAGCGTTTGTCGAGACCGCGGTGGGTTCTGTTCGTGCTAACTCACGATCTCGTACTTCTTCATCAGCTTTCGAAAGTACTTGCGGTCGATGTCGGCCTCGCGGGCGGCGTGGGAGATGTTGCCAGCGTTCTTCTCCAAGAGGCTGATGATGTAGTCGCGCTCGAAGCTCGAGAGCCACTCCTCTTTGGCGTCCTTGAAGGTCTTGTCGTGCAGCTCCTTGGGATCGATGCCGTCCTGGCCGCCGCCGCCGCCGCCGCCGCCGCCGCCGCCGCCGCTGCCGAAACTGGGAGCCCTTAGAGTCGGAGCGGCGGTGTGCTCTTCCTTCACGCCAGAGATGTAGTCTGGGAGGTCGATGAGTTCGATGCAGTCACCGTCGGCCAAGGAGCAGGCGCGTTCGACGGCGTTGAGCAGCTCTCGGATGTTTCCTGGCCACTCGTAATGGGAGGCCGCGTCGAGCGCCTCGCGCGAGATGGAGCGCAGCTTCAGCTCGCCGTTGCGATCGCGGTTGAAGGCGCTGGTCTTGAGGAAGTGTTTGATCAGCGTCGGCAGGTCTTCGATGCGTTCGCGCAGGGGCGGGATGAAGAGCCGAACGACCGAGAGGCGATAGAAGAGGTCCTCGCGGAAGCGTCCGGAGCGGACCTCTTCTTCGAGCTTGCGGTTGGTGGCGGCGACGACGCGCACGTCGATGGAGATGGGCTTGGCGCTGCCGACCCGGCGGACCTCTCGCTGCTCGAGGACGCGCAGCAGCTTGGGCTGCAGCTCGATGGTGAGCTCGCCGAGCTCATCGAGCAGGATGGTGCCGCCCTGGGCGAGCTCAAAGAGGCCCTGGCGAGTCATGATGGCGCCGGTGAAGGACCCTTTCTCGTGGCCGAAGAGCTCGCTTTCGATGAGGGACTCGGGCACCGCACCGCAGTCGAAGACGACGAACGGTTTTTTGGCGCGGTGGCTCATCTTGTGGATGGTCTGTGCGACCACCTCCTTGCCCGTTCCGGTCTCACCTTCGATGACGATGGTGGCGTTCGTGGGGGCGATTTTTTCGAGGATGCCGAAGATCTCCCGCATCTTGAGGTTGGAGCCGATGATGTCGCCGAAGCGGTCCTTGGAGGACGGGACGACGGCGATCTCCTCGTCGAGAGGCTGAAAGATGAGCTCGGCGTTGCCTAGGCGAACGAGGCAACCAGGGGCGAGGTAGGCCTCGCGGACTCGGACTTGGTTGACGAAGGTGCCGTTGGTGGAGGCGAGGTCTTTGATGAGGTAGGCGTCGTCTTCCTGGATGACTTGGCAGTGAGCTCGACTGACGGTGTCGTTGGTGAGGACGATGTCGTTGTCTTCGGTGGCGCCGATGTTGACGAGGCCTTGGTCGAAGACGAACTCTTGGGGGTTGCTGCCGCGCGTGAGGAACTTGCACCGACGAAGCCGGATCGTGGTGGGTTTCCCGTTGAGATAGGAGATCTTGGTTGGCGGCACGTAGTCGGGAAATCGTTGTCGAGCCATAGCGCCTCTCTTCCTTGTCGCACACGCGAGGCGCAATTATGCGCCTGTGGCGGCGGCAGTCAAGCCCGATGGGGTCAATAGGCCACAGGGCCGGATGTTGAGAATACGTTTTAATATTGGCATGTTGTGCGGTATCTGCGAGTGAGTGGTTATCGCCGTCGAGGCAGTCTGGAGTTTTTCAGGAGGCGTAACGAGTGCCGGGGACGATTGACCCGGCAACGGGTCTGTCACACGTGACCCAACTGGGCCGTTGGCGCTTTGGGGAACGGGCAAAGCGAGCGGAGCAGGAGGGGTCTAAAGCCTATTGACTTTGGTCTCGCGCTGGCCTAAATGGTTCTCCGGCGCGACGCAGTCTCGCTGAGATGTGGCTATGTAGCTCAGCTGGTCAGAGCAAGCGGCTCATACCCGCTAGGTCGGTGGTTCGGATCCACCCATAGCCATCAACAACCCTCTCAACTTTTGGTGAGAGGGTTGTTTGGTTTCTTGCGTAAGCAACCCTAGCGTCGTGTGCACCGGAACCACGTTCTTCTTCCATGTCGACCCAGGACGGTGTACCTTTCCGCCTCGGCTGGAAGGCTGTTAGCCTCGGCAAAGGCTTTGCGTTGTCGGGCAGCGGCCATCAAGAAGGGAAGGGGAACATGGACGCCAAAGAAGCCATCGCGCTCATCGAAGAACGGTTCGACCTGCTCGAGACCCAGAGCCACTATCAGGTTCTCGGAGTCGAGAGAGACGCCTCCGTCGCGGACATTCGCGCGGCCTATCGCACGCTGGCCAAGAAGTTTCATGCGGATCGCTTTCGCGCCTACATGTTGAACGATGGGCAGCAGAAGAAGCTCGAGGCCGTCTTCAACCGACTGGGAAAGGCCAACTCCATCCTCACCAACGAACCCCGGCGCGCCGAATACGACAACGAGATCGGGGCGTCAGGAGTGGCCCGGGAGAGGAAGGTCACGGCCGACGAGATGGAGCGCATCTTCGGCGCCGAAGACGCCCTCCGCCGCGGCAAAGGCATGCTGCAACGCGGCGACATCAAGGGCGCCCTCGCCAAATTCCGAGTCGCCTTCGAGGTCAGCGCCGACATCCCCGATGTCGCCGCCCACTACGCCTTCGCCCGCTTTCTCGACGGAGAGGGCTCCGACAGCGCCGACGGCAAGAAGGCCTTCAAAGAGCTCGAAGTGCTGGTCAGGGAGAACAAAGACGATGTCTCCGCGAATCTCTTCTATGCCAAGGCGCTCAAGCTCAAGAAGCAGACCGATGAGGCGAAGAAGTATTTCAATCGTGTTCTGGCGAAGGAGCCAAACCATCCCGAAGCGAAGCGTGAGGTTCGCCTTGCAGCCAGTCGGAGTGGTGACAGCGACAAGGTTCCGCTTTACCAGATCAACGTGATGGAGAAGCTCAGGTCGTTCTTCAAGAAGAAGGAGTAGAGACCTCCTTCCAGGCAGTTCCAGCACTTGCTCGCCCAGTCTTCACGGCCCCGAAGTGCCTCCCGATTTTGACCCGCAGCGCCCACGCCAGTATGTAGGTGTAGCACGGTGTTCCGCGTTTGGACGCGGCCCGTTGCGGCTCGAGAGCTGAAGCACACGGAGTCCCGCCATGATTCGTAGGATGCGACGCACGACCCGACATCGATTGCTGACCTTCAGCGCCCTATTGCTGCTCGCGCTCGCCATCGCCGGGGTTTGGGCCATCGTCGGCGAACCCGACGCGTCCTCCGCCCCTCCAGAGGCCACCTCGGCCTCCACACCAGAGCTGGCCAGCGACACCGAAGAAAAACCCGTCGTGGATCCGCGTGACGGCCTCACTCTGGACCCAGAGCAGTTCGAATTGGTCGACGGCGCCTATCTGCAAAGACTGGCCGACGGCCGCGTCGTCCACCTCACCCTGGTCCCCGAGCTGCAACGCTCCATCGAGAAGCAGCTCAACTCCAGAGACGGCGGCGGCAAGTACAAGGTCCCTCACGGCGGCGTCGTCGCCCTCGAGGCCGCCACTGGGCGCGTCCTCGCCATCGTCTCCGCCAGCCACGGTAGCCAAGCCGTCGAGCACTACGCCCTGCGCGCCCAGGCGCCTTCGGCCTCGGTCTTCAAGCTCGTCACCGCCGCGGCGCTGCTCGAGTTTGCCCAGATCGATCCCGACCGACCGGTCTGCTACAAAGGCGGCTCTCAGTACCTCAGCGAGGATGAGATCCGCGGCGACTCGGTCTCCCAAGAAGACCACTGCGCCACCCTCTCCGAAGCCCTCGGATGGTCGATCAACGCCGTCATCTCCCGCCTCGCCCTCAACAACCTCTCCAAAGAAGACCTCGAAGAGATGGCCTCGAGCTTTGGCTTCAACCGCGAGATCCCCTTCGAGCTCCCCGTGCAAGTCAGCGAGGCCACCTTCGTCGACGACGACGTCGAACGCGCCCGCACCGCCGCCGGTTTCTGGAACGTGAACCTCAGCCCCATGCACGGCGCCCTGATCGCCTCCGCGCTGCGCAACGACGGCGTCATCATGAGGCCCACCCTCGTCGACCGCATCGAGGACGCACAAGGCCGCGTGCTCTTCACCTCCAAGCCCGAGCCGTGGCTGACGACCGTGACGGCGGCCCGCGCCAAGACCCTCTCCCAGCTCGCCGAGAGCACGACCACCAACGGCACCGCAGCGAAGGCCTTCAGCAAGCGCAAAGAATGGCCCGCCGACCTCAAGGTCACGGGCAAGACCGGCACCCTCGCCAACAAGAGCCCCGCTCTGACCTTCACTTGGTTCGTCGGCGCCACCACCGGAGACACCGACATCGCCGTGGGCGCGCTGATCACCAACACCCCCAAGTGGTGGTTCAAGGGGATGCACGCCGCGGCCAACGCCATCCTGACCTATGACAAGATTGTGCGCCGGTCGAAGTGACCCAAGCTCACCCCCGAAGTTCGGACCTAGGATTGTCGCGTGCCTCAGGGTTCCAAGAAACTGTCCATCCCCTTCGTGGTCGCCTTCTACTCGTTCGTGGGGGCGGTCGCGTACGGGCTCGGGTTCTGGCTGGCCGAACGCAACATCTTCCTCTGGCACGACAGCTTCGAAACCACGCTGCAGCTCGACGTTCTGCTCGGCGCCGGCTTCGGCATCGTGGTGGTCGGCGTCTCGCGCGCCATCGAGTTCTTCGAGTGGGCCAGGCAACTCGCCGCCGCCATGAAGACACTCCTGGGCGAGCTGAGCACACAGGCGATCCTGGTCATCGCGCTGTGCAGCTCCTTGGGCGAAGAGATGCTCTTTCGGGGCCTGCTCCAGCCGGCCATTGGCATCGTCTGGAGCAGCCTCATCTTCGGCCTCTTGCACGTGGGCCCCGACCGCCGCTACGCCCCTTGGACCCTCATGGCCATCGGGATGGGATTTGCTTTCGGCGGCCTCCACTACTACACAGGAAACCTCCTCGCCCCCATCCTCGCTCACTTTACGATCAACCACTTCAACCTGACGGCCATCGCGAAGGGTTCATCGCGAGCGTAGGGGTGCGGCTTTGCCTCGCTGCGAGCCACCCCAGTTCCGGGCCGATCGGAGACTTGGACATGACGGCATCCCATGCACTTTTGGGTCTTACCCGCCGGCTTTCGTGGGCTGCGCCTCTCTGGCTCCTCGTCGGATGTGTGCCGCAGCCCGTCGTCATTGCCATCGACGCGGTTCCCGCGGACGCCACCTACACCCTAGACGGCGCGCCCCTGGACACGGCGGAGGTGAAGCTCGCTCCCCACGATGGCTTGGAGCACGAGCTGCAGACCTGCAAGCAGCAAGGTTACTTCTGCGTGACCTCAATCCTCACCACCAAGAGCCCGACCAAACTTCACGTCGAACTGCCAGCGGACGGCTCTTGGAACGAGACGGTTCCTTGCGATAAGGTCAACGTCGCTCTCGAGTTTTCCCGCGAGGGCACCCCAGAAGAGGTCTGGAGCGAGCTGCAGACCTTACTCACCGCGCAGGTGGGTCCCCTCGAGGTGCGCGACGCCCACTTTTTGAGAACGGCCTGGAAGGTGGGAGGCGCCGAGGGAGACCCGCGCAGAATCCAGTCCCGTGTCACAGTCACCCTGGTCGCTGTAGACGGGGAGACCGTCTCGACCTCCGTCACCGTCGAGGCGGAAGCGGTCAGCGCCGATGGGCGCACCGCGCCCATCGCGCGTACCTTTCCCGTCCTCGTCGAACTGCTGCGAACCCTCGAGACCCTGAAGTGAACTTGATCGCCACCGCGCAAACCATCATCGGCTTCTTCCTGACCGCCGATCGCGACGTGCTCATCCTGATGCTGGCCGTGTCCGTGTCGCTGTCGGTCGCGATCTGCGCGATCCTCTCGCGAGGGCGTCGTTGGGCGGAGCTCGTCGGTCTCTTTCTGCTGGTGTTGATCCTCAGCCTGAGCGCGTTTTGGGTTGTGTTCGCCTATGTGGTCGACATCCCCTTCCTGAAGGTCGAGACCATCAGCGTCGGGACGAACGACTGAATCGCTGCCATGAAAATCGCCGGGCTCGTCAGGTTGGCTACGCGCCATTTCTTGTGGAATCAAGGTGCGATTCAAAGGTTCAAGCTCACCACAGAGAACACAGAGAGCACAGAGGAGTGAGGAGAAGCTC
>Ga0210044_10005471_pt1 | contig 17166 bp, 13 predicted proteins | sample CryGey13umfilter_2_FD_183959 | JGI IMG/M metagenome (GOLD analysis project Ga0210044, IMG submission 183959) | Groundwater microbial communities from aquifer in Utah, USA - Crystal Geyser 4/9/14 3 um filter (SPAdes) (version 2) | ecosystem: Environmental > Aquatic > Deep subsurface >... | reverse complement strand
TAATGGCTTTCGCAACAGAGAACGGTTTCGCAATGCGATCTACTTTCACTTGGGTGCTTTGGACCTGTATCCGGCACCCAATCAGGCAGGTTCGACTTGTGCTGCCCACACAACTTCGTGAAGCGCCACAAAGTCATGCCTGCCGGAGGAGAGCTGCCTGAATGCTGCTGCCACGGTATCCGTGGTGAATATCTTTTTGGCCACCTGAGCGGAAACAATAAACTCATGCGAGGAGTCTCCGCGCATGACAATAGCCTCTTTGCCGCGCAGATCGTCCAGCGTGCTCAGGCGCGGATGATCCTTGCGCACAAACACGGAGGCATGACTGATAATATGCGGTGTGGAAAAATCGAAATACTTGTCGCGCTCGGTTGAATAGGCCACCAGTGGCAGTGCATCAAGCTCACCGCGTTGCAGCTTCGCCTTGATTTGACTCCATGGTCCAACCTGAATATCCAGCTGCAGGCCGACTTCCCTGGCAACGGCCCGGATCAGATCAACCGAATACCCGGCAGCATGGCCTGCTGCATCCACGCTGGCATAGGGCGGATAATCCAGCTCACTGCCAACCGTGATCGTGCTGCCGACCATGCTCTGCCGCTCATCGGCAAATGCCGGTACGGTGGCCAACAACGCGGCAACGATGGTTATAGATCGTGCAAATCCATTGCACTGCAACAAGGTCATCTCAATCACTGCTCCCGGCCCGATGCGGGCTCAGGATCAGAAAGCAATATGTGTGCCTATTTTTACCGGCAGCACATCATCTAATCAATTCAAGGAAAATCCTGCCATTACAGATGAATAATATGGGAGCGATCAGGACCGGTAGAGAGCATCGTTACCGGGCAATCACACACCTCTTCAATGCGCTTGAGCAGTGCTCTGGCATTGGCCGGCAACTGCTCCATTGACGTTGCGCCAAATGTATTTTCCGACCAGCCGGGCAATGTTTCATAGACCGGCTCTACCGCTTCCAGCTGCTTGCAGCATGCAGGCACCGATTCCAGGCGTTCGCCGTCCAGCTCATAAGCGACACAGAGCTTCACCTCTTCAAGACCGTCCAGCACATCCATTTTGGTGATGGCCAGCCCCGTAACGCCATTGATGCGTACGGCATGCTGCACAACAACACCATCGAACCAGCCGGTACGGCGCGGTCGACCTGTGGTGGATCCGAATTCGTTACCCTTCTCGGCCATATGCTTGCCGGAAGGACACTCCATACCTTCGGCATTGTACAGCTCGGTCGGGAATGGGCCGGCACCGACGCGTGTTGTATAAGCCTTGCAGATACCGAGCACCGCATCCACCTGACCCGGACCGACACCGAGCCCCGCAAGGGCTGCACCGGCGACGGTATTCGATGAGGTGACAAACGGGTAAGTACCGTGATCCACATCCAGCATTGAGCCCTGGGCACCCTCATAGAGAATGCTGTCACCGGCCTTGATACGGCGTTGCAGAATCAGCGGCACATCGGCCGCCAGCGGTAGCAGGCGTTCGCGCGCCAGATCCAGCATGGCATCCACTTCCATGCGGGATACAGGTGCAGCCTTCAGATATTCGACCAGCATAAAATTGACATATTCAAGGTTAGCATCAATGCGTTCGTCCAGATCATCCGAGGTCAAATCGACCAGGCGGATACCACGGCGCGCGGTCTTGTCTTCATAGCAGGGGCCGATGCCCTTGCCGGTCGTGCCGATCTTGGCCTTGCCCTTGGCCACCTCACGCGCTGCATCAAGGCTGCGGTGATAAGGCAGGATCAACTGACAACGTTCGGAAATTTTCAGCCGCTCGGTAACCGGAATACAGGCCTCGATCAGCATATCCATCTCTTCCACCAGTCGTTTCGGATCAACAACTGTGCCGTTGCCGATCAGGCAGAGTGTATCTTCATGCAGGATACCGGACGGGATATGGTTCAATACCGTCTTCTTGTCGCCGAGAACCAGTGTATGGCCGGCGTTCGGACCACCCTGAAAACGGGCCACTACATCGACATCAGGCGCAAGCAGATCAACGATCTTACCCTTGCCTTCATCTCCCCACTGGATTCCGATCGCTATTGTATTTGTCATTTCAATCCCCAAACGTTTGCACCACGAAGAAGCAAGCAACGGCAATCCCGTTGCGCGATAGAAAACCAGCTATGCTGACTTTCCTCTGCCTCCCCTGCGGTGTATATTTTAAACTGCGTCGAGCCAGGCCCACAAATCGCATGAGAAACCGGTTGCAGGCATATCGCGTCCATGTGCCGCCATCATCGCATCATAGCGGCCACCGTGTAATAATGCATGTGCAACACCATCGGCATAACCGGCAAACAGGATGCCGCTGTGATAGAGAAAGCGCGGCATAACACCTGCATCGGCATAGACATGCACGTCCCCTTCCATGCGCTCACCCACCTCATCAACCAGCGCCAGCAGCTCATCAGCAGCACTCTTGAAGTCGGCACCAAAGGCATCCCGGTTCTTTTCTATCCAGCGTCGATCAGCCAAACCGGCCGCCAACTCCAGCAGCGCCGCACACGCAGGCGCGGAAAGCGGCTCTCCCTGCATAGCCGCTTTCAGATCATCGGGCGAGCGGCGGTTAAGCAGCTGCGTCCATTTCTCCAGCGGCTTGGCGCTACCTGCAACCAAAGCTTTCAGCAGGCCAATGTGACCGACCTGTAGCACCGGCCTGGTAAAGCCGGCAGTCAGCATACTGCGCGCGGCCAGATGCAGCACTTCAGCATCGCCATGTGCACCGGCGATGCCCAGACACTCGATCCCTGTCTGCCACTGCTGACGCGAGCCGCCCCTTACTTCCGGCCGGGCCAGCATGACCGGACCTGAATAGCTGAGCTTGAGAATCTCCGCACCAAGCAGGCGTGTGGCGGCAATACGGGCAATCTGCGGTGTAATATCCGAGCGCAAAGCCAGCAGTCCCGCACCGGCAGGATCGGTGAATACCACTGTCTGGTCAGCCAGAAAACGACCCGCACCGGATTTCAATGCATCCGGACGCTCAACGATAGGCGGGATCACCTCTTCATAGTCAGCTTCGGCAAACAGATCCAGCAGTTGCCCCTGCAATTTGCGCAGCGCGCGAGCCTGCGAGCCAAAGGCATCATTGAGTCCGATAATCGGTTGCGTAGTCATTACAGTTCGCCCAGTTCGGCAAATCTAACCATCAGCATATTCGGCAACTCGGCCAACTCGGCCAGTACAGCTTCCGACGGTAGCGTATCCACCTGAATCAGTGCCACAGCATTACGGGTATCCTCACGCCGACCCAGACGGAAATCACCGATATTAATATTAGCCCGCGCCAGAATCGCGCCGATGGCCGCAATCACACCCGGCCTGTCCTCGTTCTGCAGGAAAATCAGATTACCTGCCGGTGCCATTTCGATGCCGCAGGTATCAAAGCTGATCAGGCGCGGACGGGTTTCATCAAACAGCGTGCCTGACACACAGCGCATGCCCTCATCGCCCTCCACCTGCAGGCGGATCATGGTGGCAAAACTGTCTGAATTTTCACGTGCCGACTCAATCAGTTCGATACCGCGTTCACGGGCCAACATACCGGCATTGACGGCATTGACCTCTTCCATGCTCTGCGACAACAGCCCCTGCAGCATGGCATTGATCAGCGGCTTGCGATTGATCGATGCCGCATGACCTTCCAGATGCACGCTCATGCGCGAATAGCCCGGACGCATGGTCTGGCCGAGAAAGCTGCCCATACGTTGGGCCAGCAACAGGTAGGGCGCCAGCAGCCGCTGCTCTTCAACCGACAGCGATGGTACATTGACCGCATTGGTGACAACACCGGAGAGCAGGTATGCGCTCATCTGCTCGGCTATCTGTACCGCTACATTTTCCTGCGCCTCATCGGTGGATGCACCGATATGCGGCGTAAAACTGACATTTTCCAGCTCGAACAAAGGGTTTTCCCGTGCGGGTTCCTGCTCGTACACATCCAGTGCTGCGGCCCTGAGGTGACCGGACTTGCAGGCTTCGTACAACGCTGCCTCATTGACGATGCCGCCGCGAGCACAGTTGACCACGATCGAGCCGGGCTTCATGGCAGCCAGGATATCGGCATCAATCAGATTACGTGTTGCGGGTAACAGCGGCACATGCACAGTCAGTACATCAACAATGGCGGCAAGCTCAGCCACAGTAGCCACCTTGGTCACACCCATGGCCGCGGCCCGCTCATCCGAGATGAACGGATCATACACATAGACAGCCATGTGCAGGCCCTTCAAACGATCACAGACAATAGCGCCGATATTGCCCGCGCCAATGACACCCGCCTTCTTGCCGGTCAGCTCCATGCCCATAAAACGTGATTTTTCCCATAAGCCGGCACGTGTGGAGGCTGAGGCCTGAGGGATCATACGGGCAGCAGCCACAATATGCGCCACCGCCAGCTCTGCCGTGGTGATCGTATTACCGAATGGCGTATTCATCACCACGGTACCGCGACGAGAACAGACATCGACATCGACATTATCCACGCCAATGCCAGCTCGCCCGATCACCTTGACCCGGGTAGCAGCATCCAGCAACGCCCCTTTCAGGGTGGTGGATGAGCGCACAGCGATGCCGTCGTAATCAGCGACTATGGCCAGCTGCTCCGCATCGGAGAGACCGGGCCGGTAATCCACTTCAATGCCGTGTGCCTTGAATACTTCAATGGCACGCGCACTCATTTTATCCGCGATCCAAACCTTAGCCATCGTCCCTCTCCTTCAAATGCAAAAGCGTTTCACCACAGAGTAAGCCATGAGAAAAGCCGTGCATCCGGTTTTCTCTGCCTGCGCTGTAGCCTCTGTCGTGCGTCAAATCAGACCTTCGGAAAACGATTGGCCAATACCTGCTGTGTATCAGCAACACCGGTATTATCCGGCGCGCACAGCCTGATGATCGCATCGATCCCGCCGCAACCGGAGGATGAGAGCAGGTACGGTTTAATCAAGACGACTCCACAATCAGAATTGCACACCTGTGCCGGAGTGCGTGGGCACTCTATAGGTGGCCTGCGACGGGTCAATGTTCAATGAACCGGCTATAGAGTATGTGATATATCCACCCGTCAGTAGCCTTTGTTGATTTTCCCATGCACTCTTTGCATCAGATGGTAGGCTGCCGCCATGTCAACTAACCCTATCGAATTTATCAACACACCGGATCATCTGATCAAGGCCGCTGCGGCCATGGCCACCTGTCCTGTGTTATGCGTGGATACCGAGTTTCATCGTGAATCCACCTTCTACCCGGAATTTGCCCTGTTGCAGATTTACGGCAATCAGCAGTGCTGGGTCATAGATCCGATCACACTGACTGATCTCGGCCCTGTCTGGGAGCTGATGCTCAACCCTAACATTCTCAAGGTATTTCATGCAGCACGTCAGGATGTGGAGATCATTTTCAAGGCAGCCGGCGGCTTGCCGCTGCCTCTGTTTGACACCCAGGTTGCCGCAGCCCTGCTCGGTTATGGCCAGCAGGTAGGTTTTGGTAATCTGGTTCAGCGCATCACCAAAAAACTGCTGCCCAAGGGTGAATCCTTCACCGACTGGAAGGCGCGTCCACTGACCGCAAAACAGATGGCCTATGCTGCAGATGATGTAATCTGGCTGATGCCTGTATACCAGCACCTGAAAGAACGGCTCGATGCTGAAAAACGCAGCACGTGGTTGCAGGAAGAACAACAGACCCTCTGCTCCGTGGCTACCTATGAGCCGAACGAAGCCGATGCCTTCTGGCGGGTCAAGGGCTTCAACCGTCTCAAGGGTCGCCACCTGGCAGTGCTGCAGGAGATGGCGGCATGGCGGGAGCGCGGCGCGCAGAAACGGGATATACCACGTCGCCGCATGATCGCTGACGAACCGATGCTGGAGCTGGCGCGCAGGGATCTGCTGGACATTGAAACCATGCAGCGCATCCGGGGCATCAATGCCGGCTTCATCAAACGCTTCGGTGAAGAGATCATTGCATGCTGGCAACGGGGTATGGAGATGCCCGAGGAAGCATGGCCAAAGGTAGCGGCGCGCAAAGGCAACACCCCGGGTACCGATTTGCGTCTGGAGATGCTCGATACACTGGTGCGCCTGAAAGCAGAAGTCGGTGAAATATCAGGCACTATTCTTGCCAGCAAGTCGGACCTCTCCGCACTGGCATCCTGGGGTTATCGCTGCAAAGGCGAACCACCCGAGGTCGCCTGCCTGCATGGCTGGCGTTATGAGTTGGTTGGTCACGACCTGATCCGCCTGCTGCGCGGAGAGATATGCCTGCACCTGAATCCTGAAACCGGGCTGCCGAAGATATCAGCCTATGAGCAGGCGCAATGATCCGCTGCTACTCCATTGATGCACTCTCCGCAGCAGGTGACAAGGCATGGCGACTGCAGGACGACGAGAGCTGGCGTCCCTGCACCTACAGTGAATCGCTGCAATCCCACGATGCCCGCATCACCGATAACGACAAGGCGGAATACTGGGTCGGCCGTCGCCTGAAAAAAGACAAGCAGGGTCATCTCATCGCACAAAAAAAAGCCGGCACATTCGATTTTTTCATGCGTGGTATTTTTGCCCATGCGGTGATCCATCACCTGCAGGATGTGCCGTTACCTGAGCGGCAGGCTATGGAAGCATGCATTGCAGGCATGACACCGGGCAAACCCTGGTTGCTTTATCTGGATGCAGATGGCCGCTTTCAGGCACTGGATACCACGACTGCGCACATTATCGGCAATCTGGATATTGCCGTGCGCGGTGAAATTGCCTCCAGCCCTGAATACGTCGGACCGGATGCCATCAGCAACACAGCGCGCATGGATACCACCTGGCGGCAGTTCCTCGGTGGTTGGCTGGATCATCTGACATCATCCGGTATGAATCTGTTTGTACCGGATATTGAAAAACTGAAAGAAGAAGCCGATTACATCTCAGCCATTAAAAAGTGGCAACACGAGCGCTAAAACCCGGTCTGGCTTGAGAACAGGCTCATACGGCTGGCGTAATCTCTTGCTAAAGCGCACTGTTCTGCCTGAAACCATCCGCTGATCAGAGGTATCCCGCACACGATGCTGTCCGAACCTGTTCACGCCCCCTGTTTCAGATCAAATCTCAACGTACGCCATTGATGAGAAGCCATCAATACGCCCCACAGCATCAATCCATCCACCAGCGTAATCGCCGCGTACTTACGGGAGCGATCTGCCACGACCACAGGTAAAATTCACTCCCGACATGCTCTCTTCCCAGACAGCACCAACTGCCCACCCTCCATCATGCAGAAGTGAAATATTCTGCTATACTGGGAAATTGTCTCCGGCTTGGTCATGGAGATTTTGCTTAACCGTGGAGGGTGGCAATGGCAAAAACGGCTCGTATGGATACTCCGGATAAAACCAATTCATCGCTGCTCATGATCTCCGGTACCGCCGTTGCCCTGTTGATGTTTGTATGGGCATACAGCTCAGGCCAGCAGCTTCTGCAGCGGCAGGCCCCTCTGATTGATACAGTCATGCAGATCCGGGTCGACTTATCCCATACACACGAGTTGCTACACGAAAGTAACGAATCTGCCCACGCAGCGACTGACAACATAGCGCTGATCAAAGCTGTAGGTAACATTACCGCTGAGGTGAACGCGCTGCATCATGGCAACGTTCACATGGGTGATATGTCAGAACTGATCAGCGCGACCCCGCAATCTACTGCATCCGTGCAGGCGCTGAACAAGAGCGTGGAAAAACTGGCTGCCTATGTTGAGGGCAACTACACTCATCTGACTCAGGATTCAGATAAAGACCTGCTGCATGACCTCTACTTCTTCAATGCCGAAGCACTGGCCGCGCAGTATGACAACCAGATACACCTGAACACCGAACAGGCGATCGAGCGGCAAACCATGATTTTTGCCGTATTGCTTCTTATTGCCATACTGATTATTACTACGTTATTTTATCTGTTACGCCGCAGCGAACGAAACAGGGCCATCACCATGGATAAAACCGCATGGCTGTCTCAGGCACTCGAACATTCAGGTGAAGGTGTCATTATTGCCAATGCCGATGGCGTTATCGAATTTGTAAATCATGCCTTCTGCCAAATGACAGGTTACTCGGTTGAGGAGACACTCGGAAATAACCCCTCCATGCTCAACAGCGGCAAACAGAACAAACCGTTTTACGAACATCTGTGGCAGACCATCACCAGCGGCAATGCCTGGCGAGGGGAGCTAACCAACAAAAGAAAAGACGGCTCTCTCTATCCGGCGCTGATGACAATTGCACCAATCATGAATCATCAGGGTGTACTGACCCACTACATTGCCAACCAGCGTGACATCAGCGAACACAAGGCACTGGAAGAGCATGTGTTTGAGGCACAGAAACTCGAGGCTATCGGCGCACTTGCCGGTGGCATTGCGCATGATTTCAACAATGCACTGACCGGCATAGTCGGAAATCTCTATTTATTGAACAAATCACCGGAAGATCAGGATAAAGTAGTTCAACGCACCGCCTCCATTCAGCACATATGCGATTCTGCAGCCATCCACATCAAACAAATCCTCTCCTATGCGCGCAACGATTCGGTGTTGATGGACTCGGTTGAATTGAATCAATGCGTACGCAATGCATGCCAGATGGCCAGTGCGATGATGATACCAGCAACGATCGAGCTCGAATTCATCTCTTATCAGCAGCAGCTGTATGTACACTGGAATGAGACACAGGTTCAGCAAATCCTGATCAACCTGATCAACAATGCCCGCCATGCACTCATCGGTGTTGAATCGCCAAACATTACGCTGGAAATAAAAATCGTTGATAACGATGAATCCATCATGCGCTTTAATCAAGCCATGACAGACGAAAAATATATCTGTCTGCTGGTGAAAGATAATGGTTGCGGCATGTCCGGGGAGGTGATGCGTAAAATTTTTGACCCGTTCTTTACCACCAAACAACCCGACCAGGGAACCGGACTCGGCCTCTCCATGGCCTATGGCGCCATCAAACAGGCTGGCGGAGATTTGATTGTAGCCAGTGAGCCCGGGCATGGCACCGTGTTTCAAATACTTATCCCCATTGGTTTTGAAACACAACTTGAACTGGAGACCGAACCCGGACAGATCAATACCGGCCATGGCGAAACGATATTAATTGCCGATGACGACAAAGAAAGAGTTTCTGCAGGTGCAGAAAGAGATGATTGAGTCTTTTGGCTACCGGGTACTGATCGCCTTTAACGGCCAGCAAGCCGTGGAACTGTTTGACGAACATGGCGATGAAATCAGCGTTATCATACTGGATCTGGTCATGCCCCGGTTAACAGGTATCAAGGCTGCGCGACAGATTCTGGCCAAGTCACCCGCAGCAAGGATCATGCTTTCAACAGGATACGATCAGGAAGATGCGCTGGATAATGATACCAACACACTGGGCCTGCCCCTGATCCATAAACCGTATACAGCCGAATCGATAAGTCACCTGCTACAGGAAGAGATCAAAAAAGAGATCATTCGCTTTAACGCATGACTCATGCATGCAAGCGTGTGAAAAACGGCCGCAAACATCAAAGATCTGCTCACCCGCAATTGCCCCGTGGCCATCTTTTTGTAGCCTCTGCTGATGAGAATTATTACCGCCAACGTTAACGGCATTCGATCTGCTACCAGTAAAGGCTTCTGGGCATGGTTCAGCAAACAGGATGCCGACATCCTCTGTCTGCAGGAGCTGAAGGCACACGCACATCAGCTGCCGCCGGAATCACTGCCTGAGGGTTATCATCGTCACTGTCACTTCGCAGCCAAAGCGGGCTACTCGGGTGTTGCCCTCTATAGCCGCAAGCAGCCGGATGTCGTGCATATCGGCCTGCAATCGATCGACCCGGATTGCGACTGGTCGCGCTTTGATGCAGAAGGCCGTTTTGTCATGGCCGACTTCGGCTCTCTCTCCATCATGTCGGTCTACTTTCCTTCCGGCTCCGGCACACCTGAGCGACAGGCCGGCAAGATAGTATTTCTGGAGCAGTTTCTGCCACTGCTTGCGCGACTGCAGACGCAGGGACGCGAGCTGATCATCTGCGGCGACATCAATATCGCGCACCGGAACATTGATTTGAAGAACTGGCGCGGCAACCGCAAAAACTCCGGTTTCCTGCCCGAAGAGCGCGCCTGGTTTGACCAGTGCCTGAACTCAGGCTTCGTCGATCTGTTTCGCCAGCTGTATCCTGAACAGGAACAGTACAGCTGGTGGTCAAATCGCGGTCAGGCGCGCAGCAACAATGTCGGCTGGCGCATCGATTATCATCTCTGCACGCAAAAAACAGCTGCAAGCGTCCGTGAAGTCACCGTATTCACCGATGCATGGTTCTCGGACCATGCGCCTGTCATAGCCACCTTCACTCCTTAATCTTGCTGAACATTGTCTCTCTTTTTTTCACATGATATAAATGTTGCTATGCTAATTAGTATATTCTAATATGCGCTTCATTAGCCGTTATGCACGCCAAAACGGCATCGCAAGGAAGGAATGATACCATGAAAATCATTATAGTCGGTGGCGTCGCCGGCGGAGCCACTGCAGCAGCCCGCATCAGGCGCAACGATGAGACCGCTGAAATTCTGATGATTGAACGCGGTCAATATATCAGTTTTGCCAACTGCGGCCTGCCCTACCATATCTCCGGCATGATCGAGTCACGCGAGCAGTTACTGGTCACATCTGAAGAAGCATTCAGGGCGCGCTATCGGGTCGATGTACGCAGCAGCACGGAAGCCATCGCTATTGATCGAAAAGCCAAAATCGTACGCCTGCGTAACGTGGTAAACGGCGATGAATATGATGAGGCTTATGACAAACTGCTACTCTCTCCGGGTGCGGAAGGTGTGCGCCCTAAACTGCCGGGAATAGACTCCCCGCGTGTCTTTGGCCTGCGTAATATTCCTGATCTGGACCGCATCATGGGACATATGGCTGCGCACACGCCGCGCCGTGCCGTCGTCATCGGTGGCGGATTCATCGGTATTGAAGTCGCCGAGAATCTGCATGAAAAGGGTATTTTCACCACCATGGTAGAGGGCACCGACCAGATTCTAGCCCCGCTTGATTACGAGATGGCCGCTATTGTGCATGCCCATATGCGGGATAAAAATGTTGAGCTCTATCTGGAAGACAAGGTGGAGCAGTTTGAAGACAAAGATGATCACACCGTGGTATAATCTGGCCAGTGGGCGCCGTTTGCAGGCTGATCTGGTGATACTGGCCATCGGTGTGCGCCCTGAAACCACGCTGGCACGCGCGGCCGGTATCGATCTGGGCACAACGGGCGGCATCCGGGTCAATAACCACCTGCAGACCTCGGATCCGGATATCTATGCCGTCGGCGATGCTATTGAGGTTACCCAAACCATCAGCGGCAAGCAGGTGCTGATTCCGCTGGCCGGGCCTGCCAACCGTCAGGGACGCATGGCCGCGGATAACATCATATTCGAAAACAGAAAAACCTATCGCGGCACACAGGGTACATCGATACTCAAGGCTTTCGATCTGGCCGCTGCAACAACCGGGTTGAACGAGAAACAGCTCAACGCTGCCGGCATCCCGTTCCTGAGCTGCATCACACACAGCGGCTCGCATGCCAGTTATTATCCCGGCGCCAAGCAGATCAGCCTGAAACTGCTGTTCACGGCCGAAGGAGCGATTCTCGGTGCTCAGGCGGTCGGTGCAGATGGCGCCGACAAGCGCATTGATGTCATCGCCACCGCCATTCACGGCAAACTGAGTGTCGAGGATCTGGCCGATCTGGAGCTGGCCTATGCCCCGCCCTTCGGGGCGGCCAAGGACCCGATCAATATCGCCGGCTATGTGGCCGGCAACATCCTCAATCACTCCCACGCCATGATCGGCTGGCGGGAGCTTCGCGATCAGCTGGACAGTCAGGATCGTGATCTGCAACTGATCGACGTACGCACGGCCGAAGAGTTCGGCTTCGGCTCCATTGCCAGCGCCCGCAATATCGATGTCAATCAACTCAGGGAGCGGCTGGATGAACTGGACAGGGAAAAACCGGTCATCCTCTTCTGCCAGATCGGGCTGCGCGGCTACCTCGCATACCGCATCCTCATCCAGCATGGTTTCACCGAGGTCAGGAACCTCTCCGGCGGCTACAAGAGCTATGCCTGGGCGGTCGACAAACAGGCCAACCCGGACATCTTCGACTATGAGGATATCAAACGCCGCGATCCCGATGAGATTGAAGCAGAGCGCAGTGGCAGCTGTGCCGTCAGTGCCGCCCTGCTTGCTCCCGGCACCACCGGTGAATTGCACAGCCTCAATGCCGTCGGCCTGCAGTGTCCCGCCCCGATCATGAAAACCTACAAAGCCATGCAGGCGATGGATGACGGCGAGCTGCTCGAGGTGACCGCCTCCGATCCCGCCTTCGGTCGCGATATCCGTGCATGGGCGAAAAAAACCGGCAATGATGTGTTGTCGGTCAAAGCCGAGAAGGGACTGGTCATTGTCCTGCTGCGCAAGGTGGCAGCCACTGCCGCTACGGCACAGCAGCGCCATCAGGCGAGAACCGCGACAAGCTGACACTGGTGGTCTTCTCCGATGATCTCGACAAGGTGATGGCCAGCATGATCATCGCCAACGGGGCACTGGCCATGGGTAAACCGGTCAGCCTGTTCTTCACCTTCTGGGGCCTTGATGTCATCCGCCGGATAGATGCGCCGCATTTGAACAAGCCGATGATGGATCGCATGTTCAGCACCATGTTGCCCACGGATGTCGATCACCTCAATACCATCTCTAAAATGGATATGCACGGGCTGGGCGCCAAAATGATTCGCAAGGTGATGCACGATAAGGGGGTGGATACACCCGGTCACCTGTTACATAGTCTGGTCGAGGGCGGCGCACAACTGATCGCCTGCCAGATGTCGATGGATGTGATGGGTATTCAGGCCGAAGAGCTGATTGACGGCGTCGAGATCGGTGGTGTCGCGGCTTTTCTGGGTGAAGCCAGTGAGTCCGGCACTACACTGTTTATTTAATCGTTTACGAATTATCCTGATCAGTCAAGCAACCAGCAGATGATGGGTTTATGGGGTCTTACACCCCCATAAACCCGTCCTCGCCGGATGGCGGCAACTATGCGTCCAGCAGCTCCCTGACCACCTTGCTGAATTCTTCAATATTATAGGGCTTGTGAACAACCACAGCGCCATGAAGCGGCATATTTTCCCGCCAGGCTAGGCCATATCATAGCCGCTAACAAAAATAACCTTCATCTCCGGTCGAATTTCCCTGATACGCGCTACAGCCTTCTCACCACCAAGTATTGGCATCACCAAATCCGTAATAATCAGCGATATCTGCTCCTGATTAGCAGTAAACATGTCAATGGCCTCCAGACCATTGGTTGCCTCCAGTACCTGATAGCCGAGTGTTTGCAGCACCTCTTTGCCTATCTCCAGCACATGTGGCTCATCATCAACAAGCAGTATGGTTTCTCCATGCCCCTTGACCGTCTCCCTCTTTTGCAGCGTGAGGGCGCTTTCGCTCCCGGCATCGAGCAGCGGCAGATAAACATGGAACAGTGCCCCTTTACCCGCACTGCTTTCCACCTCGATAAATCCCTGATGGGTTTTAATGGCACCAAATACCATCGCAAGTCCCAGGCCCGTACCTTTGCCGGGCTCCTTGGTGGTAAAAAATGGTTCGAACAGATGCTCGAGCAGGTATTCCGGAATACCGCTGCCGTTATCCTCCACAAGCAGATGCGCATAACGGCCGGGTTTGAAGTATGCATGATCGGCCATAAACGCTGCGTCCGTAGCGAAGGGCTCGAGCCTGATCATCATGCGTGGCTGACCGCTCCCCTCAACCGCATCGCAGGCATTATTGATCAGATTCATGACCACCTGCTGGAGTTGGGTGGCATCACCACGGACAGTCAAGGAATCGCTGCAAATATCCATTTGCATATCGATATTCTCAGGCACCGTTGCACGAATAAATTTGATGACCTCCTTGACGAAGGCGGCCAGTGGCAGGGGTTTCATACTCACCGTACCCTTGCGGGCAAAGGTAAGCAGTTGCTTGATTAAATCAGCAGCCCGGAAAGAGAGCTCTTCGATAGTCGTCAGCTTTTGAAACAGATCGGGCAGCTCTTTTGCGCCGGCTTTGGCCAGATAGAGGTTGCCGGTCAGGCCAGCCAGAATATTGTTGAAATCGTGGGCGATGCCGCCGACCAGCGTACCGATAGCCTCCATCTTCTGGGCCTGATAAAACTGGTGTTCCATATTCTCCAGTTCACTGATATCGGAATGGGAGCCGACAAAATGGGTAATGAGACCATCATCATTGATAATCGGAGCGATGTTCAGCATGACCGGAATGAGCCGGCCATCTTTTCGCTTGTCGATCACTTTACCATTCCAGATATCTCCCGCTGACAGGGTGTTCCACATTGATTCATAAAAAGTGGCATCCTGGTTACCGCTCTTGAGCAGTCTGGGGGTCTGGCCTATAGCCTCCTCGGCGGAGAACCCGGTAATTCTGGTGAAGGCAGGATTGACATATTCGATGGTACCCTCTCTGTCGGTGATCAGGAGAGAGGTACCGGCCTGCTCCATCGCCCGGGAAAGCTTGTAGACCAAGGCATCCGCCTGCTTGCGCGCCGTGATATCGCGGGCCATTGCAAACATCCGTGTTTCCCCGTCCAGCACAATACATGAAGTGCTGACCTCGACCGGAAAGGTTGAGCCATCCTTGCGTTTATGCAGCCCTTCAACAGATTGCAGATCTCCCGCCCTGGCCTTTTCCATCAACATCCGGAACTTTTCTTGCGGAAACTGAATATCGATATCCGGAATAGATAGCTTAAGCAGCTCATCTCTTGCATAACCCAGGCTTTCGCAGGCTCTCCTGTTCACATCAATGATATGCCCGTCCAGGTCATGCAGAAAAAAGGCATCGGCAGCATGTTCTACCAGCGTACGGAATCGACCCTCACTCTCCGCCACACTCTGGATCAGTGTGCGTGTCACGGTATTAAACAGGCGTGCAGCAATAAAAATAAGACCGATACTCAATAGAACAACAATGAGTCCTGCTTTCATATAGGGAGCACGCACCTCTGCCATATCCATCTTGGCCACGATGCCCAGCGACAGCTCCGGTACAGGTTCAAAGGCGGCAAGCACGCTCATGCCACGATAGTCCAGAGCCATCACCGTGCCGGATTGGCCCTGTAGTGCACGCCGCATCGGCTCGGCATAGCTGTTATCCAGAGAGGATAACTTTATGGGATTCAGGTCATTGTGGCGATGGTTCAACAGGAAGATCACATCATCACCATCCTGTCTGGCCAGCACAAATTCGCCTGATTTACCGAACCAGACAAAGTGTTTATAAGCATCCCTGACCGGAGTGATGGTTGCTTCAAAGACGCTGTCATCACTGGTCGCGTGGGCCTGATTGTATCGGGCAACAGCCCCTATCAGTCGGGCCTGACTCTGTACTGTTTCAACCAGTCGGGCGCGCGTCTCATCAAGCGCCACATGATACAGGAGCACGATCGACATTCCGGCAATAGCGATGATCGCCACAATAGTCGTCATCAGGTATGCCCGTTTAGTTTTCACCGAGATAGACATGGACTGAGCATATGTCCGGCATTAAAATATTTCAAACTTAACGGGAGTAGGGACTTACCGGCAGTCCGATGGTTGCGGCCACCCACTATGCAGTCATGCAATAGCTTTCAGTTCACCACTGTTCTTACACAGTTTTTGCCGGCACGCTTGGCTTCATAAACACCCAGATCGGCACATTTTATTAATGCTTCATAATCCGTCATATACGCAGCACGTGCACTCAGCCCGACACTGACACTGCCCTGCCAGACCCCGTCACCTGTGGTTACGTGCAGCTCGGAGACTTTCTTGCGCACCGCCTCGGCAATAGAGAGACCGGTATGCTGATCTGTATCGGGGCAGATAATAAAGAACTCATCACCACCCAGACGACTGACCATATCACCACTTCGTGCCGCTTGCTGAAGTGTGTGTGCCAACTCGCGCAGCACCAGATCACCGGCATCGTGGCCGTAGGTGTCATTCACCTCTTTGAAGTGATCGGCATCAATCATCATGCAGGCCAGCGGCCTGTCCGACTGCTCTGCCTCATCCCAGAGTTCCGCCAGAGAGCGCATGGCGTGGCGCCGGTTGGGTAACCCGGTCAGTACATCCGTGAGTGAGAGTGCTTCAAGTTGCAGGTTGGCCTCGGAGAGCGCCTTGGTGCGTTCAGCAACCCTGGCCTCGAGCGTTTGATTCAGCTGAACCAGCTGCTTGTTTCTTGCCGAGACCTGGTGAAACAGACCGTTGAGTGCTGCCAGTAGCGGCTCTGTGGCGCTGTCACTCTTGCGCTCTTCCGCCTTGTAGGCGTCAGCAGCAGTGAGCCCTGATGCAATGGCTTTCATCTGTCGTGCCATGTTCTGATCGGCACCGAGTATATGGTAGGCAAGCCAGTGGGTCAGAAACTCCATCAGATAAGAGACCGCATCGGGGCTATCGACCGAGATGTCGTCATGCATCGAGGTGACTTCATGGAGAAAATCCAGATGCTCTTTACGATGGAAATCGAGGTGACGCTGATCCAGCCCCGCCTCTTGCATCAACCCCTCTTCACACTGAAAATGGTAATGTGCATAGTCAGCCAGCTCCTGATATATCTCCTCGATATAATCCAGAGCGATATCGTTGCCGGCCAGATGCTCCCCCAGCTTGTTAATCAGATCCAGCAGATGCATATGCTGCTCATCGACATCGGCTATGTCGGTGATGAAATTACTGTCCCAGTAAAATGCTGCCATTGCCCCCCCCACCACTCACATTCACATTCAACCATACTTTTATAGCATGGCACTGCTGTCCGGTCAAAGAAATGACAGCATGAAAAAGGTCTGAATTCCCAAGGGATGTGGTAGATTTGTAGTTACCAAACAGCAAATCTCAAGCCTGGAGAATTCAGACCATGCAGCACACTAACACGATTTTTCACCAAGTAATCAGAGCTATTCCTCGCCAGCTATTCGACCAGGTCGCAAAGCGTTACAAGGGAGACAATCGAGTGCGCCGCCTCTCC
>Ga0210044_10005470_pt1 | contig 17167 bp, 17 predicted proteins | sample CryGey13umfilter_2_FD_183959 | JGI IMG/M metagenome (GOLD analysis project Ga0210044, IMG submission 183959) | Groundwater microbial communities from aquifer in Utah, USA - Crystal Geyser 4/9/14 3 um filter (SPAdes) (version 2) | ecosystem: Environmental > Aquatic > Deep subsurface >... | reverse complement strand
TCTGCGGCTTGACGGCGATCACCACCGCCGCCGCCGAGGCGGGCGGCGCGACGCCCACATGCACGCCCCGCGCCGCGAAAGCCTCTGTCTGCGCCGAGGGGTGCGGCTCGATCACATGGATCGCCGGCGGCGGCACGCCCGCCGCCAGCCATCCCTCCAGCATCGCGCCGCCCATCTTGCCGCAGCCCAGCAGCACGAGGCCGCCCTGCGTCAGCGGCTCAAGCCCTTTGGTCATCGCGCCCTCGCACCCGTTGGTTCAGGCGCGACCATAGGCCTCCGCGATCGCCACGCCCAGCGCCGCCTTCGGCGCCTCGCCGCCCCAGGCGACAAGCTGGAAGGCGGGATAGAACCGCTCGCAGGCCTCCACGGCGCCGCGCAGCATCGCGTCGATCTGCCCGCCGGTCGCCGCCGCGCCGCCCGCCAGCGTCAGGCCATAGCGATAGACCATCAGCCCCTGCGCCTGCCAGCGGGTGAAGCAGCCGGTCCAGCACAGGTCGTTGGCCAGATCGACCATCACCGCCACCGCGTCGGCGCGGTCCTCTGGCGGCGCCATCTCGAAGGTGCAGAGCAGGCGCAGCGTCTCGTCATGCGCCGACCACGACAGCGAGATCGAATAGGTGCGCCACTGTCCTTCGACCGCCATGGCGATCTGATCGTCGCCGATACGGTCGAAATCCCAGTCACGGTGTTCGGCGAGCGATTCCACGATGTCGATGGGGTGGATGTCGTCGCTGACGAAGTCGTGCTCAACGGCTGTCATGCCGCGCGCTCCTGTGAAGGTTGCGCCCTGGCGGCGGGCTGCCGCAAGGTGCGGTGCTCAGTGCCTATGGATGGAGAGTCTTGCCGCTCTCTACACGAGATATGGTGGCGCCGAAAACCGCTCGACGCAAACACCAAATCACGCGCCTTTGCTTTATCCTGTGCGTCGCTCCTTTACCCATCGTAAAAGGGGCGAAAGGATACTAGGCCTCCCAAAGGGGAGTCACCGCATGCACCTCGAAGAGGTCATCGCCTTCATCGCCAACCACATCGACGACAGCGTGATGGTCTGCGACAGCGTGCTTGCGCCGCCGGGCCCGCGCATCCTGTGGTGCAACCCGGCTTTCACCGCGATGACCGGCTACACGCTCGACGAGGTGCGGGGGCGGTCGCCGCGCCTGTTGCAGGGGCCGGACACCGACCGGGCGGCGCTCGACGCCATAAGCGAAGCCCTGAGGCAGGGCGCGCCTGTGCGTCAGGATGTGCTCAACCACGCCAAATCCGGCGCGCCGATGTGGATCGACCTCGGCATCAAACCGGTGCGCGACGAGACCGGGCGCGTGGCGTTCTTCGTGGCGCTGCAACGCGACGTGACCGCGCGCAAGCGCCACGAACTCGACCACAAGACGGCGCTGGAGAGCCTCAGGAAGCATATCGCGACCGAGGCGACGCTGAACGCGCGCATCACCAGCCTCGCGCAGAACGCGCCCGGCGCGCTTTATCAGATCAGGGTCGAGCCTTCCGGGCGGCGGCGCCTGACCTTCCACACCCGCCAGCTCACCGAGCTGTTCGGCGTCGATGAAATCCCGCCCGGCGGCGATCCGGCGCCGCTCTACGCCCACATCGAGCCGGAGGATTTTCACCGCGCCTTCGGCGCCGCCAGGGCGTCATCGGCCTCGCTCACGCCGTTTCGCGCCGAGTATCGCGTCAATCATCCGGTGAGGGGCCGCCGCTGGCTGGCCACCGCCGCCACCCCGCGCCGCGAGGCCGACGGCGCCATCGTGTTCGACGGCCACGTGACCGACATCAGCGAAAAGATGCGCGCGCTGGAGGACGCCACCGCCGCGCGCGCCGCCGCCGAAGCGGCGAACCTCGCCAAGACGCGGTTTCTCGCCAACATGAGCCACGAGATCCGCACGCCGCTCAACGGCATCCTGGGCATGGCCGCGCTGCTGGAGCGCGCCGGCCTGACGCCGCCGCAGCAGCGCATGGTGCGCACCATCCTCGCCTCGGGGCGGGAGCTGCTGGCGGTGATGAGCGAGGTGCTGGAGCTGTCCTGCCTGGAGGACGGCCCGGTGACGGTGGAGCGCGCCCCCTTCACCCTGCGCGACGTGCTGAAGCGGGTGGCGCGCGTCCAGCGGCCCAAGGCTGCGGCGAAGGGGCTGTCGTTCGGCGTGTCGTTCGGCGCGGACGCGGCGGAAAGCCGTATCGGCGACGCGCAACGCATCGCCCAGGTGCTGCACCATCTGGTGGACAACGCCATCAAGTTCACCGCTGCGGGCGCGGTGCGCGTGGATGTCGTGACCACGCCAAGCGGGGAAGAGGTGGCGATTTCGGTGAGCGACACCGGCGTCGGCATCGACGCCGGGCATCAGGCGCAGATCTTCGAGGACTTCACCCAGATCGACGACGGCGACACCCGCCGTTTCGGCGGCGCGGGCCTTGGCCTGTCGATCAGCCGCCGTTTGGCGGCGGCGATGGGCGGCGCGATCAGCGTGCAGAGCGCGCCCGGCGCGGGCGCAAGCTTCACCCTTCGCCTGCCGTTGCCGCCAGCGGCGCAGGCGGCCTGACCGGAACACCCGGCGCAGGCCGCCTGAAACAAGCGGTCAGGCCCGCGCCGGCTTCAGCCCTTCGCCGCCAGCGCCGCCTCCAGCGCGACCAGCCGCGCGGCAAGCGCCTCGTTCTCCTCACGCGCCTTCTGCGCCATGTCGCGCACCGCCTCGAACTCCTCGCGCGTCACCAGCTGGCTGTCGGCGAGAAAGCGCTCGACGCGCGCGCGCATCATCGTCTGCGCCTCATCGCGCATCCCCTGCGCGACGCCGGCCGCGTTGGTCATCAGTTGCGAGAGATCGTCCAACAGCGTGCTGCGGGTCTGCATGGCGACAAAGCCTCCTTGATGCGTCGGCCCCGGTATATGCCTCTCGCGCCCCGCGCGGCAATGCGGCGGGCTTGACGCGAATCCTGCGGGGCCGGACACCTGCGCCTGACGCTTGCGGAGGCCATGATGCTCGCCCTGCCCTTTCCCGCCATCGACCCGGCGCTGTTCACGCTCGACCTCGGCGTGATCCAGTTCTCGCTGCGCTGGTATGCGCTGGCCTATATCGCGGGTCTGGGCCTTGGCTGGTGGATCGTGACGCAGGCGATGCGGCGGCCCGCGCTGTGGCCGCAGGCGACGCCGCCGATGCGGCCCGCGCAGGCGGAGGATCTGCTGACATGGATGGCGCTGGGCGTGATCCTTGGCGGGCGGCTGGGGTTCGTGCTGTTCTACCAGCCGGGCTATTACGCCGCCAATCCGGTCGAGGCGCTGATGGTCTGGCGCGGCGGCATGAGCTTTCATGGCGGTTTTCTGGGCGTCGTGGTCGCGGTGATCCTGTGGAGCCGCCGCAACGCCGCGCCGCTGCTGAGCGTGGCCGACGCCGTGGCGCTGGCCACGCCCACCGGCCTGTTGCTGGGGCGGCTGGCCAATTTCATCAACGGTGAGCTTTGGGGCCGCGTCAGCGACGCGCCTTGGGCGATGGTGTTTCCCGGCGCGGGCGATGCGCCGCGCCACCCCAGCCAGCTTTATGAGGCCGCGCTGGAGGGGCTGCTGCTGCTGGCCGTGCTGGCGCATCTGGCCCTGCGCAGCGGCTGGCTGAAGCGGCCCGGCGCGATCACCGGCGCGTTCCTGCTCGGCTATGGGCTGGCGCGCGCCTTCGTCGAGACCTTCCGGCAGGCCGACGCGCAGTTTGTTGCGCCCGACAACCCGCATGGCCAGGTGCTGCGGCTGGGCGCCGGGCCGGAGGCGCTGGGCCTGACCATGGGGCAGCTTCTCAGCCTGCCGATGGCGCTGGCCGGGCTTGCGCTGATGCTGTGGGCGCTGCGGGCCGCGCGGCCCGCCGCCGCGCCGTGACCCGGCTTATCGACACCCTCCGCGCCGAGATCGCCGCCGACGGCCCGATCAGCGTGGCGCGCTACATGAGCCTGTGTCTCACCCACCCCCGCCACGGCTATTACGTCACCCGCGACCCGCTGGGCGCGGACGGCGATTTCACCACCGCGCCCGAGATCAGCCAGATGTTCGGCGAATTGCTGGGCCTGTGGGCGGCGCAGGTGTGGCTCGACCTCGGCCGCCCCGCGCCGTTTCGGCTGGTGGAATTGGGGCCGGGGCGCGGCGTGCTGATGGCCGACGCGCTGCGCGCGGCGCGCGCGGCGCCGGGGTTCGCGCAAGCGGCGCAGGTCTGGCTGGTCGAGATCAGCCCCGCCCTGCGCGCGCAGCAGGCGGTGCGGGTTCCCGGCGCGGCCTGGGCGGCGCGGCTGGCGGAAGTGCCGCCCGGCCCGATGATCCTGCTGGCCAACGAGTTCTTCGACGCGCTGCCGATCCGCCAGTTCGTGCGCGGCGACGGCGTCTGGCGCGAGCGGCTGGTGGGGCTGGACGGCGGAGCCTTACGCTGGGGTCTCGGCCCGCCGCTGTCCCACGGGCTGCCGCCCGACGCGCCCGACGGCGCCGTGCTGGAGATATGCCCCGAGGCGCAGGCCGCGGCGCGCATGATCGGCGCCCGGCTGGCGCGGGACGCGGGCGCCGCGCTGATCGTGGATTATGGCGCCGAACCGCCCGCTGCGGGCGGCGGCGACACGCTTCAGGCGGTGGCGCGCCACGCCTTCGTTGACCCGCTCGGCAATCCCGGCGGCGCCGATCTGACCGCGCATGTCGATTTCACCGCGCTGACGGGCGCCGTGCGCGCGGGCGGCGCGGGCGTGGCGCCGCTGCTGCCGCAAGGCGCGCTGCTGGAGCGCCTCGGACTTTCCGCGCGCTCGGAAGCGTTGGCGCGCGCCCGCCCCGACCGCGCGGATGAGATCGCGGCGCAGGCCCGGCGCTTGACCGACCCGGCGCAGATGGGGACGCTGTTCAACGCGCTGGCGGCGGCGGGGCCGCGCCAGCCGCCGCTGCCCGGTTTCGGAGAGACGAGATGACCGCGCCCGACATGACTGCTCCCGACAGGACTGCTCCCGACAGGACTGCGCTCGACGTGATCACGGCGGACGCGCTGAAGGGCGTGCCGCACGGCTTTTTCGCCCGGCGCGGCGGCGTCTCGACCGGGATCTACGCCGGGCTGAACTGCGGCCCCGGCTCACGCGACGACGCGGGCGCGGTGGCGCAGAACCGCGCACGGATCGCCGCGCACCTGGGCGTCGATCCCGACCGGCTGCTGAGCCTGCATCAGGTCCACAGCCCGCGCGCGCTGATCTTCGATGCGCCATGGAGCGGCCCGCGCCCGCAGGCCGACGCCGCCGTGACCGCGACGCCGGGCCTCGCGGTCTGCGCGCTGGCGGCGGACTGCGCCCCGGTGCTGCTGGCCGACACTGAGGCGGGCGTGGTCGCCGCCGCGCACGCAGGCTGGCGCGGCGCGCTGGAGGGGGTGATCGGCGCAACGGTGGCGGCGATGGTGGCGCAGGGCGCGCGGCGCGACCGCATCGCCGCCGCCGTCGGCCCCTGCATCAGCCAGCGCGCCTATGAGGTCGGCCCCGAGTTCGTCGAGCGGTTCCTCGACGAGGACGCGGATCACAGCCGGTATTTCGCCGGCGGCGCGGGCGACCGGGCGCAATTCGACCTGCCCGGCTTCTGCCTCGGCCGCCTGCGGGCGGCGGGCGTGGAGACCTGCGCCTGGACCGGCCATTGCACCTACGCCGACCCGGCGCGCTTTTTCAGCTATCGCCGCGCCACCCATGCGGGCGAGCAAGACTATGGCCGGATGCTCTCCGCCATACGCGCGCCGTCGATTTGACATCGGCGCTTCATGGCGACAGCCTATGCTAAGGGTTCACGCGCCGTCGCGCACCGTCAGGAGTGTTTGCCCGTGCCGCATATCGTCCACGCCTTCGACACCGATCTTGAACTTCTCTCCGCAAAAATCTCCGAGATGGGCGGGCTGGCGGAGGAGCTTCTGGCCCATGCGCTCGAAGCCGTGCAGCGCCGCGACAGCGACCTCGCGATGCAGGTCGTGGAGCGCGACAAGGCGCTCGACCGCATGGAGGCGGAGCTTGAGCAGCACGCCATCAAGACCCTGCTGATCCGTCAGCCCATGGCGCTCGACCTGCGGGAGACCATCGCGGCGCTGAAGGTCGCCTCGACGCTGGAGCGCATCGGCGATCTGTCCAAGAACATCGCGCGCCGCTCGCAATATCTGTCGCGCAACCAGCCGGTGCGCCTTGCGGCGCCGGTGGTGCGGATGGGCCGCCAGACGCTGGTGCAGCTGACCGAAGCGCTGGACGCCTACACCGCGCGCGACACCGCGCTGGCGGTGGCGATCTGGAACCGCGACGTCGAGATCGACGAGATCTACAACTCGCTGTTTCGCGAGCTGATCACCTACATGATGGAGGATCCGCGCACCATCAGCGCGTGCAGCCAGCTCATGTTCGTGGCCAAGAACCTTGAGCGGATCGGCGACCACACCACCTTCATCGCCGAGATGACCTATTACATCGTCGAAGGCAAACCCTTGGGCGACGACCGGCCGAAGGGTGAGCCGATCGACACGCTGCTCGACTTCGACACCTGACGCAGTGTTAGCGGCGGCGCGTTCCGTCCTGGCGGGTTCAGCCGTCCTCGCCGAACATGTCGCCGACCAGCGCCGCCAGCGCCGCCATCAGCGGCGCAGCTTCAGGGCCTTCGGTCTCGACGGTGATCACCGACCCCTGCGCCGCCGCCAGCATCAGCAGGCCCATGATCGAGCGGCCGTCCACCCGCATGTCGTCGCGGCTGACGGTGGCGCGGGCGTCGAAGCGTTCCGCCGTCTCGACAAAGCGCGCCGAGGCGCGGGCGTGCAGGCCCTTGCGGTTGCAGATCCGCAGATCGCGGCGCAGACGGCCCGCGTCGGCGCCCGCCGATGCGGCCTCCGGCGGGATCATTTCGCGCCGGGGGCCAGCATCCGCTTGGCGCCGTCGATATACTTGCGGCCCGCGTCGATGGCGGCGTCGATGGCTTCGGACAGCGGGCGGTCGCGCATCTTGGCGAGCTTGACCAGCAGCGGCAGGTTGGCGCCGTAGAGCACCTCGACATCGTCGCGCGCCATGGCGCCGATGGCGAGGTTGCAGGGCGTGCCGCCGAACATGTCGGTCACCAGCACCACGCCCGCGCCCGCATCCACCGCCGCCGCCGCCGCGTTGATCTCCGCCTGCTTCGCGCGCAGGTCATCGTTTGGCGCGGTCGATACGGCCACGGCGCCCGCCTGCGGGCCGACGACATGCTCAGTCGCCGCCAGCAACTCGCGCGCAAGGCCGCCATGGGCCACGATGACGATGCCGATCACGCCGCGCCCTGCCCTTTCTCCGCCGCCGCGCGGCCTTCAAGTTCGCGGTGCCGAAGATTCACGCGCCACCCCTCCCCGTTCAGCCTGCGCGCCAGCCGCTCCGCCAGCGCCACCGAGCGGTGCCGCCCGCCGGTGCACCCCAAGGCGATGCAGAAATACGCTTTCCCCTCCGCCTTATAGGCCGGCAAAAGCATCACCGCCAGTTCCGACAGCTTCTCGAAGAACAACGTGAACAGCGGATCCTGCGCCACATAGGCCGCCACCGCCGCGTCGCGCCCGTCGAGCGCGCGCAAGGCGGCGTCCCAGTGCGGATTGCGCAGAAACCGGCAGTCGAACACCATATCGGCCTCGCGCGGCGCGCCGCGCTTGTAGGAGAACGACTGCACCGACACCGACAGCCCCGGCGCCCGATCATGCGCCAGCCGCGCGCGGATCGCGGCCTTCAGCGCATGAGGCGACATGTCGCTGGTGTCGATCAGCACGTCGGCGCGGGCGCGCAGCGCGCTCAGCATGTCGCGCTCCCGCGCCACGCCCAGCGACACGTCCTCATCCGGGGCGACGGGGTGGCGGCGGCGGGTCTCGGCGTAGCGCGCGATCAGCGCGGCGTCGCTGGCGTCGATGAACACCAGCGAGGGCGCGACGCCCGGCGTCGCGCGCAACTGCGCCACCGTCTCGATCACCGCCTCGGCGGAAAAGCCCCGCGTGCGCGTGTCGAGCCCCAGCGCCAGCGGCCGCCCGCCGGTCGCGCCCGGCTCGGCCAGCCGCGGGATCAGCGCCAGCGGCAGATTGTCCACCGTCTCCCACCCCAGATCCTCCAGCGCGTTGATCACCGTCGAGCGCCCGGCGCCGGACATGCCGGTGATGACGGCGATCTCGATCACGTCGGCGGGCGGGGGCGTGTCGCTGTCCATGCGGGGTCGATCCGTCAAAGGCTGCGCGGCAAGGGGTCGTCCGGGTCGAGGAGCGCGCCGTGGCGCAAGACGGCGAGGATCGCCGCCGCGCGCAGCGGTTCGGGGCGCAAGATGACCGGGACGGCTGCGCCAAGCAACAGCATAGTGCGGCGCGGCGGCAGGCGTTCAGAGGCGGCGCGGTCGAGATCCAGCGCCAGCGCCACCGGCGCCGACGCGAGATGCGGCATCCTGAGCAGCCCCAGCCCGCGCGCCTCGATCAGCCCGGCGAGCGGCGGCGGCGGCGCCGCGACCACAGCCTCGCCCACGCGGCGCAGCGCCACCTGATCGTCGGCGACCAGCGCCGCGCCCAGCGCGATCAACTCCAGCGCCAGCGCCGACTTTCCAGCGCCCGAAGCGCCCAGAATCAGCAAACCGCGCGCCTTGCCCGCCGCCGCCCACGCCACGCAGGAGGCATGGATCGCGCCGCCTGCGCTCACTCAGGCAGCTCGACCACGAAGCGCGCGCCCAACGGCGCATCCTGCGGCTGGCTGTCCGGCGCGTCGCCTGCGGGCATGATGTTCTCAGCCCAGATCCGCCCGCCGTGCGCGGCGACGATCTGGCGCGAAATCGACAGGCCCAGCCCGGAGTGGTCGCCAAAATCCTCATAACCGGGCCGGTCGGAGTAGAATCGCGTGAAAATGGCGTCGAGATTGTCCGGCGGCACGCCCGGCCCCGAATCCTCGACCGTCACGCGCACGATCCCCGGCGCCGCGCGCCGGGCGCTGACCAGAACCTCGCCGTCCGGCGGCGAAAAGGACGCGGCGTTCTCCACCAGATTGCGGAACACCTGCCCAAGCCGCCCGTCCAGTCCGCGACAGGTCAGCGGCGCATCCTGTATCTTCACCCGCACCCGGGCGCGGCGCTGATCGGCGACCTCGGCGACAGCGCGCAGCAGCGCCGCCACATCCACCGCGCCCATGTCCTCGCGCGCCAGTTCGGCGTCGAGCCGCGAGGCGTTGGAGATGTCGGTCACCAGCCGGTCGAGGCGGCGCACGTCGTGCTCGATGACCTTCATCAGCCGCTCGCGCATCGGCGCCGCCTCGGCGCGGCGCATCGTCTCGACGGCGGAGCGCAGCGAGGTGAGCGGGTTCTTGATCTCGTGCGCCACGTCCGCCGCGAATCGCTCGATCGCCTCCATCCGCGCATAGAGCGCCGCCGTCATCTCGCGCAGCGCGCCGGAGAGATAGCCGATCTCATCGGCGCGGCCGGTCATGTCGGGGAAATGAACGCGGCTGGGGTCGATGGCGCGGTGCTGCAAGGCGCCGCTGCGCATGGCCGCTTCGGCCAGCCTGCGCAGCGGGCGCGCGATCGCCGCCGCCAGCGTGAGCGACAGAATTACCGAAACCCCCAGCGCCACCAGAAACACCCGCAGGATCGCCACCCGCTCGGCGCGCACGATGGCGTCGATGTCGCCGCCCTCGGTGGACAGCACCAGCGCCCCCAGCACCGCCTTGAACCGCGTCACCGGCAGCGCCACCGAGACGATCAGCTCACCCGCGCTGTTGGCGCGCACCGCCGTCACCGGTTCGCCGCGCAGCGCGCCGTAGATCTCGGCCTCGGTGGTGATCCCGGCGATGGCGGTCTCCTGATACAGCTCGGGCGGGCTGGTGAGCCGGTCGCGGACGGCGCGATAGATCGCGTCGAGCCGCGCCAGCCAGCCTTTGGTGATCTCGACGCCCGGCGGCGGCAGCGGCGTCACCTCGACCGGCGCGGAAGGGGCGCTGAAGCTGCGGGTGTCGCCGGTCAGCCGCCCGCCCCGGTCGAACAGCCGCGCGCGCACGCCGGTCGGCTGCGCCAGACGGCGCAGCACGAAATTCGCCCGCACCGGATCGAAATCCATCTGCTCGCCGGACGATCCAGCCGCCTCGGCGACCGCGATGGCGATGATCTCGCCCTGCGTGCGCAGCGCCTGCGCCCGCACCTCGATCAGCCCTTCGCGAAACTGGTTGAGATACAGGACGCCGCCGACCATCAGGCCAAGGCCTATCGCATTGATCACCACGATGCGGCGGGTCAGCGAGGATACCGGCGACAGCGCAAAGCCGCGCCTGCGCCGCGTCACGCCGCGGCGCGGCCCGCCCTTCGCATCCGTCACGCCGACCGATCCCGCAGCGGCGGTCGGCGCAGCGTCATCGGCCATGTCACGCATCGCCTCGCCTTCAGCCCGCCACCCGCGCGGCGCACGCGCCAACGCCGGGTGGCGTCACGCCTCCTTGAACTTGTAGCCCACGCCGTAGAGCGTTTCTATCGAGATGAAATCCTGATCGACGGCGCGGAACTTCTTGCGCACCCGCTTGATGTGGCTGTCGATGGTGCGATCATCGACATAAACGGCGTCGTCATAGGCGACATCCATCAGTTGATCGCGGCTTTTCACCACGCCGGGGCGCAGCGCCAGCGCCTTGAGGATCAGGAACTCGGTCACGGTCAGCGTCACCGCCTCGCCGCCCCAGGTCGCCACATGGCGCACCGGGTCCATGTAGAGTCGGCCGCGCGTGATCGGGCGGTCGTCCTCGGCGCGCTCGCCCTCCGCCGCCGCCTCGCGCCGACGCAGCACCGCGCGGATGCGCTCGATCAGCAGGCGCTGGCTGAACGGCTTGCGCATATAGTCGTCGGCGCCCATGCGCAGCCCAAGCACCTCGTCGATCTCCTCATCCTTGGAGGTGAGAAAGATCACCGGCAACTCGGACTTAAGCCGCAGCCGCCGCAACAGCTCCATGCCGTCCAGCCGCGGCATCTTGATGTCGAGCACCGCCAGATCGGGCGGATTACGCCCGAAATCCGCCAGCGCGGCGGCGCCGTCGCTGTAGGCGCGCACCTCGAAACCCTCGGCCTCCAGCGCCATCGCCACCGAGGTGAGAATGTTGCGGTCGTCATCCACCAGCGCGATCGTCGCCATCTTTCCCTCGCTTTCGCCGATACTCTACCGGTCCGCTCTCACCCCGGCAATCAGGCGGCCTGAGGGCTGGCGGCGCCGCGTGAGCGCCGCATTGAAACAAAATCGTGGTGTACGCCCGCGCTTCAATCGGTTTACTTGTTGCACTGCGGCATTGCGCCGGTTGTCGAATCTTTCACAACGTGTTTCCCCATGATCGCAGCGCGGTCAACAGGATGACGCGTAAATCGTGGAAAAGCGCAGACCGTGGTCTGATGGCGGGCCCGGGTGTCTGTGCGATGCGGGAGCAGTGCTGATGGAGACCGGTGTGTTCAATGCCGCGCGGCGTCTGGCCGACGGCGGCGTGATGGGCGTGCGCGCGGCGCACTACAACCTCGGCGTTCCCGCGCTGACGCAGATGGCGATCGAGCGCGGCGAAGGCGCGCTGGGCGTCGGCGGCGCGCTGATGGTCGAGACCGGCCAGCACACCGGCCGCTCGCCGCGCGACAAGCATATCGTCGTCGAGCCGTCGGTCGAGGCGCATGTCTGGTGGGAAGCCAACGCGCGCATGGCGCCGGAGGCGTTCGAGACGCTGCGCCAGGACATGGTGGCGCACATGAACGGCGCCGAGGTCCATGTGCAGGATCTCTACGCCGGCGCCGCGCCCGCGCATCGCCTCAACGTGCGCGTGATCTGCGAGCTGGCGTGGCACGCGCTGTTCAGCCGCCACATGCTGCGCCGCCCCGCGGTGGATGAGCTTGCGTCGTTCGACCCCGAGTTCACCATCATCGACCTGCCGAGCTTCAAGGCCATCCCGGCGCGGCATGGCTGCCGCTCCGAGACGGTGATCGCCATCAGCTTCGAGCGCAAGATGGTGCTGATCGGCGGCACGTCCTACGCCGGCGAGATCAAGAAGTCGGTGTTCACGCTGCTCAACTACATCCTGCCCGCCAAGGGCGTGATGGCGATGCACTGCTCGGCCAACCATGCGGTGGGCGATCTGGCGGAGACGGCGGTGTTTTTCGGCCTGTCGGGCACCGGCAAGACCACGCTCTCCGCCGATGTCTCCCGCGTGCTGATCGGCGACGATGAGCACGGCTGGTCCGACGACGGCGTGTTCAACTTCGAGGGCGGCTGCTACGCCAAGACCATCAACCTCTCGCCCGAGGCGGAGCCGGCGATCCATGCCACCACCACCATGTTCGGCACCGTGATCGAGAACATGGTCTGCGATCCCTACACCCGCGTGCTCGACTTCGCCGACGACCGCCTGACGCAGAACATGCGCGCCGCCTATCCGCTGGAGGCGATCCCCAACGCCTCGGCCACCGGTTGCGGCGGCCAGCCGAAGAACGTGGTGATGCTGACCTGCGACGCCTTCGGCGTGCTGCCGCCGATCGCGCGGCTCAGCCCCGCGCAGGCGATGTATCACTTCCTGTCAGGCTTCACCGCCAAGGTGGCCGGCACCGAGAAGGGCGTGACCGAGCCGGAGCCGACGTTCTCGACCTGTTTTGGCGCGCCGTTCATGCCGCGCAGGCCGGAGGTCTATGGCGATCTGCTGCGCGCGCGGATCGCGAAGCAGGGCGCGGCGTGCTGGCTGGTCAACACCGGCTGGTCGGGCGGCGCTTACGGCGTGGGCTCGCGGATGCCGATCCGCGCCACCCGCGCGCTGCTGGCGGCGGCGCTCGACGGCTCGCTGAACAGCGTCGCGTTCCGCCAGGACCCCAACTTCGGCTTCGAGGTGCCGGTGTCGGTTCCCGGCGTCGATGAGAAGCTGCTCGACCCGCGCGGCGCCTGGGCCGATCCTGCGGCCTATGACGCGCAGGCGGCGAAGCTGGTGGCGATGTTCGTGAAGAACTTCGCGCAGTATGAGGCCAACGTCAGCGACGACGTGCGCGCCGCCGCCCTGTCGGCGGCCTGAAGCCCCGCGCGCCGACCTGTTCGGCGCGCAAAGACGGCCAGCCCCGAAGCAAAAGGCCCCAGACCTTGGTCCGGGGCCGCGCTTTCGGATCGTGAAGACGGTGGCGGCCAAACCGGCCCTGGCGAACCGGCCCTGGCGAACCGGCGCTGTGCGGCTAAAGCAGCGCGCGCGCCTGCGCCACCCAGTCGTCGCGGAACGGGCGGCCCTTGAACGATGTCAGGTTGTCATCGACCCACTGAAGATTGGCGTCGCTGAACCCGGCGATCTGATCGAAGCGATAGATGCCCATCGCATTCAGCATCGCTTCAAGTTTCGGCCCCACGCCTTTGATTTGCTTCAGATCGTCGGCCTCCGCAGGCGCCGCGTCATAGAGCGTTGCAGGCCGGGGGGAATCCGGCGCCGCGACGGGCGCGTCCGCAGCGTGCGCTTGCTGCGGCGCGGGTTCCGGCACAGTCTCCGCCAGTTCCTGCGCCACTTCCGCGATAACCTCGGCCTCGACCTGCTCATCGACATCGGCGGCGTTCTCGGCGACCGTCTCCGCCGCCCTGGCGAGCGCCTGGCCGGTCTCTTCCGTCGCGCGGGCGACCTCCTCGACGCTGGCGGCGGTCATCTTCGCGACCACCTCCATCGGGCGAAAGAACTGCGCGCCGGGGATCATCTTCTGAAACCGCCACTCCACGCCAAAGAACGGCGCCATCGGTGACAAGCTGATCCAGTAGTCAAACGGGGTTTGCGGTCGCTTGCGCGCGGGCATCGCACGTCTCCATGATGCATTTCTTTGCACCGTCTCTACCACTGCGTGTTGTGCAATGCAACAAAAGTGCGCGACCCTGCGGCGTCAGGCGTTGTAGCAGATCAATCCGTAATGCGCCGCAAGCCGTTGCAGCGCGATCTTGAGAACGACCTTGCCCGACCGCGCGGCCCAACCCATGCGGCGTTCGGTCGCCTCCAGTCCTTCAAGATAACAGCAGGCGCGCAGCGCCGCGTCGGCGAGCCCCGGCCCCAGTTCGGCCAGCGCCTTGCCCACCCGGTCACGGGCGAAGGCAGGGCCCTCCGAAGGGCCGCCGCCCGCGCCTGCGCCGTCGCGCGGCGTGAGGAAATTGCGCCAGTCCTGCGTGACGCGCGGCCCCATCTGCGCGGCCTCGAAGTCGGTGCGCAGCCGCTCGCCCGCCTCGACCTCCTCCGGGGTCAGGAACGGCGCGCCGTCCGCCCCCTTGCGGGTGGCGAGCCAGCCCAGCGGCGACTCGGCCAGATTGACGCGGATCACCCCCACCGACCCGTCGGCGCGCGCCACCGCCCGCTCGCCGCGCTGCACGTGCTGGGCGGCGAAAACGTTGAGGCTGTCGGCCTGCGCCACCACCGGCGCCGCCTGCGCCGCCTGCTCCGCGCGCTGGCGGCGCAGCCAGGCGCGGCCCTCGTTGGTGATGGCGTATTTCGCCGATGCCGCGGTGCGCGAGACGCAGCGCACCCAGTCGCGCGCCGCCAGCGCCGCCGCCGTCTCGACCGTCATCAGCGACAGCGGACGGCGGAACTTGTTCTTGCGGCAGAAGACCCCCGCCTTCTCGGCGCCTTTGGCGACCATGAGGAACGACTCCGGCTCGCTGAGCCGGTCAAGCACCCGCGCGGCGACGCGCAGGGCGTAGTCGCTGGCGTGATCGAAGGCGGGGCTTGCGGCGGATGAGACAGACGGCATCGGGCGCACTCCGGGTTCTGTGTCTGGGAACAACGCGCGGCGGGCGGAGACGCCCAGCGCATCGAAAGCGGTGTCGATCAGCGGATCGTCGCGCAGGTTCTCGATCCGCCGCACCGCGCGATGGACGCTGGAGGGGGCCAGCCCGCTCGCCTCGGCGAGCCGACGCAGCGGCGCCTCCCCCTCCACATGCGCCAGATAGAGCGCCGCGTCCGTCACCCGGCGCGCCGGCGCGGCGGTGAACGCGCTGGCGAGGGCGGCGGCGCAGCGCGCCAGGGTCTGCTGATGGATGGTCACGGGACGCTCTCTCCCCGGCTGTCACAGCTTTGACGAAAATTATCGCTAAAGGCGAAACGTGAAGAATGCTTTAAGCGCCATGCTTGTGCATAACGTAAATTTATTAGTCATATCAATTAAATATCGGTCACCGTGCGCTGCGTGGACGAAGTGGGGAACACCGGGTTGGCCTGAGGCATGGTCAGAGCGTCGAAACACGGAGGAACCGAAATGTCCACCATCGTCAACCCGTTCGCCCAGCTTGTTCGCCCCCGCCTTCTGGCCGCCGCCGCCCGGGCCGGCGCCGCGCTCTATCGGCGTGATCGCGATCTGGCGGGCGCGCTGCCCGGCGGCGCGACCGGGCGCGGGCTTGTCGCGGCGCTGACGGCGGCGGAGGCGGCGGCCGATGCGGATCGCCGCGCGCAGAACCCCGGCTATTCCGTCAGCCGTCACGTCAGGCTGCTCGCCGCGCTGCTGGCGGAGACGCGCCCGACCGGCGGCTGCGCCGCCTGAGCGGATTCCGGCGGCTGCGCCGCCTGAGCGGATTCCGGCGGCTGCGCCGCCTGAACAAGCTCCGGCGGCTGCGCCGCCTGACTCACGTAGCGCCGCCGCGCCGCTTGACGCGGCGCCCGCCGCTCAGCCGAAGGCGTCCGGTTCGGACGCCTTGCGCGCCGCGATGAAGGCGCGCAGCGCCTCGTCGATGGCGGGGTCGATCGGCGGCGGGGCGTAGTCGGCCAGCATCCGCGCCACCCGCGCTGCGGCGAGCGCCTGCGTATCGCGCGCGCCTTCCTCGAACCAGGTCTCGAACGGCTTGTAGTCGAACAGGCCGCTGCGCCAGAAGGCGTTCTTGAAGTTGTCCTGCGTGTGCGCGCAGCCAAGGAAATGCGCGCCGGGGCCGACCTCGCGGATCGCCTGCATCGCCTGACCGTTCTCCGACATGTCGATGCCCTGGGCGAGGCTGTGCAGCGCGCCAAGCTGGTCGGCGTCCATCACGAATTTCTCGTAGCTGCTGACCAGCCCGCCCTCCAGCCACCCCGCCGCGTGCAGGCAGAAGTTCACGCCGCCCAGCAGCATCGCGTTCAGCGTGTTGGCGCTTTCATATGCCGCCTGCGCGTCGGGCAGCTTCGAGCCGCACAGCGCCCCGCCCGACCTGAAAGGCAGGTTCAACCGCCGCGCCAACTGCCCTGCGCCATAAAGGATTTTCGACGCCTCCGGCGTGCCGAACGTCGGCGCGCCCGAGTTCATGTCGATCGAGGTGACGAAGGCGCCGAAGATCACCGGCGCGCCGGAGCGCACCAGCTGTGTATAGGCCACGCCGGCCAGCACCTCGGCCAGCACCTGCGTCAGCGTCCCCGCCACCGACACCGGCGCCATGGCGCCGCCGACGATGAACGGCGACACGATCACCGCCTGCCCCGCCGCCGCATAGACCTCCAGCGCGCCCATCATCGTCGCGTCGAACACCATCGGCGAGTTGACATTGATCAGCGAGGTCATCACCGCGTTGTCGCGCACGAAATCGGCGCCGAACAGGATCTCGCACATCGCCACGCTGTCCGCCGCGCGCTCCGGCGCCGTCACCGACCCCATGAACGGCTTGTCGGTCAGCGTCATGTGGGCGTGCAGCATGTCGAGGTGGCGCTTGTTCACCGCGATGTCGGTCGGCTCGCACACCGTGCCGCCGGAGTGGTGCAGATGCGGCGAAAGATAGGTCAGCTTCACGAAGGCGCGAAAATCCTCCATGGTGGCGTAGCGCCGACCGCCGCTGAGATCGCGCACGAAGGGTGGGCCGTAAACAGGCGCAAGAACAACGTTTTCTCCGCCAATCTCAACCGAACGCTCCGGGTTGCGCGCCGCCTGTCTGAAACTGGCCGGGGCGGTGGCGCACAGCGCGCGCGCCAGGCCGCGCGGGATGCGCACCCGGGCGTCGCGCACGTCGGCGCCCGCATCGCGCCAGCGCGCCAGCGCGGAAGGATTGTCGGCGAACACCACGCCGACCTCCTCCAGAATGGTCTCGGCGTTCCATTCGATGATCTCCAGCGCCTCGGCGTTGAGGATGTCGAAGGTCGGAATCGCGCGGATCAGGGCGTGCGGCGCCTCGATCCGGTGCGCCGTGCGCTCCGCCCGCCGCGCCGCGCCGCCGCCGCTGCGCCGCCCGCGCGGGCCGTGATCCACCGCCGAATCGGC
>Ga0210044_10005467_pt1 | contig 17173 bp, 14 predicted proteins | sample CryGey13umfilter_2_FD_183959 | JGI IMG/M metagenome (GOLD analysis project Ga0210044, IMG submission 183959) | Groundwater microbial communities from aquifer in Utah, USA - Crystal Geyser 4/9/14 3 um filter (SPAdes) (version 2) | ecosystem: Environmental > Aquatic > Deep subsurface >... | reverse complement strand
CAGGGCCAGGACGGGCCGTGCTCGTTCTGCTCCAACCCCAAACTGCTTGACGCAGAGGGCAAGCCAACCGGGGCCTACACCTGGGAGATGCAAAACACCAAGAACGGGCGTTGGCTTGAGATGCGTGACGCGGCGGTCCGCTGGATCGACAACCGCCTGGTCCGCATCCAGGTCGCCACGGACATCTCGGCCCGGAAGGCCGCCGAGGAGGCCATCCTCCTGGCAAAAAGGGAATGGGAGACGACCTTTGACGCCGTGCGCGACCCCATCTTCATCCTGGACGAGCAATTCCGTATCGTCCGGGCCAACCGGGAGACGGCCCGCCGGCTGGGGCTGGAACCCCGGGAGTGTATCGGCCGTAAATGCTATGAACTAATCCATAATGCCAAGGCGCCGGCCGAGCACTGCCCCCATGCCCAAGTGCTGCGGGATGGCCAACCCCACACCCTGGAAATCCGGGAAGACAATCTGGCCGGGGACTTTCTGGTTTCGGCTTCGCCCATGTTCGACGCGGCGGGCAAGGCGACGCGGGGCGTCCATATCGCCTATGACATCACGAAACGCAAGCAGGCGGAGCGCGAACGGGAGCGGCTGATCACCGAGCTCACCGAGGCGCTGGCCCAGGTCAAGACGCTCAGCGGCATCATCCCGATCTGCATGTACTGCAAGGGCATTCGCGACGACCAGGGCTACTGGAACCAGTTGGAAAAGTTCATCAGCGAACATTCCGAGGCGAAATTCAGCCACAGCCTCTGCCCGAAATGCCTGAAGGAAAAATTTCCTGAACTGGCGGACGATAGCCCGTAAGCAGGTTATTTAGTAGTAGGGTGCGCCGTGCGCACCATTCCATTAAGCACAATTGGCGCGCACGGCGCACCCTACGGCTAGATGCAACGCGGTTTCCGGCACCAGGACGTCATCATGTGCGTCGGTTGCCTGGCCATGGTGGATGCGATTGAATGGTCCATTGATCGGGAGGGCCGGATCATTGTCCTGCAGAGCCGCCCCCTGGGCCAGTCAATAGCGCCGGAAAACCTGGGCGTAGACGAGGCTGCGGAAGGGTCGGCCACCCCGTTCCTGCTGGCCGGCGGGGTTACCGCCTCCCGCGGCGCGGCAGCCGGCCCGGCCCACCTGGTCAACTCCAGCCTGGATCTTTTGCAGTTTCCCAAGGGCGCGGTGCTGGTGGTGTCCCATCCCCTGCCGGAGTGGGCCACCCTGATGTCTCGGGCCGTGGCCGTAGTCAGCGAGACCGGCCAGGTGGCCGCGCATCTGGCCACCGTGGCCCGCGAGTTCGGGATCCCCGCCATCTTCGGGATGGCGGGCGCCACCCAAAAAATCACCAGCGGTCAACTGATCACCGTGGATGCCACCGGCTGCCGGGTCTATGACGGCCGCCAGGCCGAGATCCTGGCCGACTCGGCCCCGTTGCCGAACCTGATGGCCGGCAGCCCGGTCCACCGCCTGCTCCAAGAGGTGTTGCGCCTCGCCACCCCACTGCACCTCACCGACCCGGCCTCCCTCTATTTCCTGGCATCATCCTGCCCCACCTTTCACGACCTGACCCGCTTCTGCCATGAAAAGGCGGTGGCCGAGATGTTCGCCTTTGGCGCCAGGCACGGCTTTGACGCCAAGTCGGCCAAACAACTGGTGGGTGAAACCCCCTTCCAGTGGTGGGTCATCAACCTGGATGACGGCTTTAGGAGCCGTTACGAAATAACTTGGCCATTTATATTGATTTCGTTACGGCTCCTTATGCCGCTCCAGTCAACTCGTTGGCCATGTTATTTTTTTACAGCGGCTTAGTGATGATTTTGTGCAGAAAGAAAAATTCGTCCAGATCGGCCAGATTGTTTCCGTGCCCATGCTGGCCATCTGGGCCGGCATGACCGCCATCCCCTGGCAGGGGCCGCCGCCGGTGAGCCTTAGGGGCTTCGGCCATCTCCTCATCCACACCCGCCAGATCGACATGGTCATGGCCGACCAGAACATGCTGGAACATTACCGACACAAGATCATAGCCGACCTGGCAACCATCGCCCCACAAGCGGAGCATGCACATGAAGACCCCGATCCACATCCTGCTGGTTGACGACGAAATCGATTTTCTGGAAAACACCGCCAAACGCCTGACCCGCCGCGGCTACGCCTCCATCCAGACCGGCCTGCGCAGCCTGGAGTACGGCGCCAACGACTACTGCCTGAAACCCATCGAGTTTGACGTGCTGGTGGAGAAGATCAAGATCGTTTACCGGGAGGCTTATGGAGGGGAGGCGGCGGAGTGAGGGCGGACGGGGTGGTGAACGTAGTGGACTTGGTGGACTTGGTGGACACGTCAGACAAAGTCATGGGTCCACTCTGTCCACAAAGTCCACTTCGTCCACCCCACTCTGCCGCAGGTCTTGCAAATCCAGCCGAATTGTAGCACTATAGCGGCCTGCGAATTCGGAGGCCGCGCATGAACAACCAGCAAGCCTTTCAACAACTGCAACAGTGGCTCAGCCAACAGATCATCGGCCAGGAAAAACTGGTGGAACGGTTACTCATCGCCCTCTTGGCCGACGGCCATCTGCTGGTCGAGGGGGCGCCGGGGCTGGCCAAGACCCGGGCGGTGAAATGCCTGGCCCAGGGTATCGAGGGCGACTTCCACCGCATCCAGTTCACCCCGGATCTGCTGCCCGGCGACGTGACCGGCTCCGACATCTACCGGCCGGCAGACGGCGGTTTCCGCTTCCAGCGCGGCCCGATCTTCCACAACCTGGTGCTGGCCGACGAGATCAACCGCGCCCCGGCCAAGGTGCAGTCGGCCCTGCTCGAGGCCATGGGCGAACGCCAGGTCAGCGTCGGCCAGGAGTCCTACGCCCTGCCGGAACTCTTCCTGGTCATGGCCACCCAGAATCCCATTGAGCAGGAGGGCACCTACCCGCTGCCCGAGGCCCAGCTCGATCGCTTCCTCATGCACGTCACCGTCGATTATCCGGAAGTGGCGGCGGAGCGGCAGATCCTGGCCCTGGCCCGCCGGGAGGCGGGGGCCACGCCGGCCACCCCTGCCCGCGTGGTCAGCGTGGCGGAAATCCTGGCGGCCCGGCAGGCGACGCTCACCATCCACATGGCGCCGAGCGTCGAGGAATATATCGTGCAACTGGTGATGGCCACCCGCACGCCCGGCCACTACTCGGAGAGCCTGGCCAGTTGGCTCGAATACGGCGGCAGCCCCCGGGCCACCATCGCCCTGGACCGTTGCGCCCGGGCCCTGGCCTGGCTGCACGGCCGGGACTACGTAAGCCCCGACGATGTGCAGGCCGTGATCCACGATATCCTGCGCCACCGCCTGATCTTAAGTTTCGAGGCCGAGGCCAACGGCATTACCAAGGATCAGGTGATCGATACCCTGCTGGCCCATGTGCCCGTGACCTGAAATGAGCGCCCCCGCCCCCCTGGCCGCCCCGCCCCGTGGCGCCTACAGCGACCTGCCCGAACTTATCCGCCTGCGTCATGGCGCCCGCGACCTCAAACTCCGTAGGCAGCGCCAGGCCTTCAGCCTGCTGGTCGGCCCGCACCAGACCCGCTTTCGCGGCCGGGGCATCGAGTTTGAAGAGGTCCGCCTCCACCAGGCGGGCGACGACATCAGGAGTATCGACTGGCGGGTGACGGCCCGCACCGGCAAACCCCACACCAAGCTCTTCCGCGAGGAACGCGAACGGCCAGTGCTGCTCCTGGTCGATCAGGGGTTGTCCATGTTCTTCGGCAGCCGCACCTGCTGCAAGTCAGTGACCGCGGCCCACATCGCCGCCCTGCTGGCCTGGGCTGCCCTGCAGGGCAACGACCGGGTCGGCGGCCTGGTCTGCAACGATACGGATCATGTCGAGGTACGGCCCAAGCGCCAGACCCGCACCGTGCTTGAGTTGTTGAGCAACATCCATCGTTTCAACCGACTCCTGCGCCGGCAGCCAGTCCCGGACGCCACCGGCCTCAACCGGGCACTGGAGGAGTTGCGGCGCATCACCCGGCCGGGCTCCAACCTTTTTCTGATCAGCGACTTCCAGGGCTTTGGCGCGGCGGGCGAAAAGCACCTCTTTCAGCTCAGCCGGCACAACGACATCTCGGCCATCCAGGTCTACGACCCGCTGGAACAGCAACTGCCGCCGGCCGGCGCCTACAGTATCACCGACGGCCGCGACCGCTCTTTGCTTTTGACCGGCGACCAGGCCATGCGCCGCCGCTTCCAACAAAATTTCGCCAGCAAAACCGCCCTGCTCAAGGAGCGCCTGGGGTCGATGGGCATCCCGCTGCTCCAGGTGTCGACCGTGGATGCGCCGCTCTATTATTTCCGCAACCTGCTGGGTAGAAGGAAATGAACGCCCCTGTCGATCCCCTGGCCGGGTTACGCGATCTGCATCTGCCCGCCCCCATAAGCTGGTGGCCGCCGGCCCCGGGCTGGTGGGGGCTGGCTATCCTGGGCCTGGCCCTGGGATTTGGCGCCTGCTGGTGGTGGCGATCAGCCCGACGGTGCCGCTATAAAAAGATCGCCCTCCAGGCCCTGGCCCGGTTGACCGCCAGCCAGGATGAAGCTCGCCTGCTGGTGCCGGAGATCGCCAGTCTGCTGCGGCGGGTGGCCATAGAGAGCTACGGTCGGCCGGCGGTGGCGCGGCTCACCGGGGCGGCCTGGCTGGAATTCCTGGATCGCACCGGCAAGACCAGCCAATTCAGCCAGGGCCCGGGCCAGGTGCTGGGGACGGCCCTTTACCAGCCGGACTTGGCGGTTGACCCGGCCCAGGTCTGCGAGGTAGTCAAAACCTGGATCAAGGGGCACCGGCCATGCTGAGTTTCACCTGGCCCTGGATCGGGCTGCTGCTCCCCTTGCCCTTGCTGGTTTATTGGGCCATGCCCAGGGCGACCCGCCTGGATGCGGCCCTGTTCGTGCCCTTTTTTAAGGAGGTGCAGGGGGGTGACCGCCACCCCGCCAGGGCCGGTGGTCGCCTGGCCACCAGGCTGCTGCTCGGGCTGATCTGGGTACTGTTATTGCTGGCGGCCAGCCGGCCGCAATGGGTGGGCGAGGCCGTGGCCCTGCCGGCCAGCGGCCGCGACCTCATGCTCGGGGTCGATATCTCCGGCAGCATGGACACCCCGGACATGCTGCTGCATGGCAGCCCGGTGGCGCGCATCGACCTGGTCAAAAAGGTGGTCAACGAGTTCATCGACCGCCGCCAGGGCGATCGGGTCGGCCTGCTGCTCTTTGGCACCGAGCCCTATATCCAGGCGCCGCTTACCTTTGACCGGCCCACGGTGAAAACCCTGCTCGCCGAAACCCAGACAGGTTTTGCCGGCAAGAAGACCGCGATCGGCGACGCCATTGGCCTGGCGGTCAAACACCTCAAGGAACGGCCGGCAAACAGCCGCGTCCTGGTCCTGCTCACCGACGGCAACAACACCGCCGGCAACGTCGAACCGCTGCAGGCCGCCAAGCTGGCCGCCCAGACCGAGGTCCGCATCCATACCATCGGAGTGGGCGCCGACGAGATGACGATCCGCACCTTCTTCGGCAACCGCCGGGTGAACCCCTCCGCCGACCTGGACGAGGCGACCTTGCAGGAAATCGCCAAGCTGACCGGCGGCCAGTATTTCCGGGCCAGAAACCCGACGGAGCTGGAAAAGGTTTATCAGCTCATCGACCAGTTGGAACCAGTGCCCCAGGAGGATGAAACCTTTCGGCCGACCAGGGCGTTATGCCATTGGCCCCTGGCCGGGGCGCTGCTCGTCAGCCTGGGGCTGGCCGGACTCCACGCAAAACCCATGCGAGGCCTGGGTAAATGATGGCGCACCTCCCGAGCAACTTCCACTTCCTCCGGCCCCTCTGGCTGCTGGCCCTGCCGCCGGCCGGCCTGTTGGCCGCGGCCCTCTGGCGCCGGCATGGCCAGGCCAGCGGCTGGCGCCAGGCCATCGACGAGTTGCTGCTGCCCCACCTGCTGGAAAGCACGCAAAATTCGAGGCAGGGCTGGCCCTTCATCCTGCTGCTGCTGGCCTGGCTGCTGGCTTGCCTCGCTCTCGCCGGGCCGGTATGGGAAAAGCTGCCCCAGCCGGTGCAACGCAAGGAGGATGCCCTGATCATTATCCAGGATCTCTCTTTGTCGATGTACGCCCAGGACCTCTCGCCCAACCGTCTGACCCGGGCGCAACACAAGCTGCTGGACATCCTGCAGGCCCGCAGGGAAGGCGCGACGGCCCTGGTGGTCTATGCCGGCGAGGCCCACACCGTCTGCCCCCTCACCAACGACAGCAAGACCATCGCCGCCCTGGTCCCGGCCCTGTCGCCCGCCATCATGCCGAGCTTTGGCAGCAACGTGCAGGAGGCAATGGCCCTGGCCCTGCAACTGTTGACCAACGCCGGACTAAGCCGGGGCAGAATCCTGCTCATCACCGATGAGGTAACGCCCGCCGCTATCGCCGAGATTACCAAACTGCTGGCCGATAAAACCGTCAGCCTCGCGGTGCTGGGGGTCGGCACCGAGGCAGGCGGCCCTATCCCCAAAAACGATGGCGGCTTCCTGCAGGACGACCAGGGGGTAATCGTCGTGCCCCGTCTGGACCCGGCCGTGCTGCGGGAACTGGCCGCCGCCACGGGCGGCCGCTACCACGACATCAGTCTGGGCGACGACGACATCACCTGTCTGCTGGGTGGCGAGGCAGGGCTGCCCGGGGCCGGGGGCTTGCAGCCGGTGGAGCGGCAGTTCGACCAATGGCAGGAGCAGGGGCACTGGCTGGTCCTGCTCATCCTGCCCATGGCGGCCCTGGCCTGGCGGCGGGGCTGGCTGCTGGGGCTGGTCTTGATTCTAGGCTTATGGAGCGGCGAGTCCCAGGCCATGAGCTGGCAGGACTTGTGGCTGACCAGGGACCAGCAGGGGGCCAGGGTTATGGCCCAGGGCGAGCCGGGCAAGGCGGCCGCATTGTTTACCGCCCCGCCCTGGCAGGGCGCCGCCCAGTACCGGGCCGGCAAGTATGCCGAGGCGGCCGCGGCCTTTGCCCACGCGCCCTCGGCCGAGGCGCGCTATAATGAGGGCAATGCCCTGGCCAAGGCGGGTAAACTGCCGGAGGCCATCAAGGCCTACGAACAGGCCCTGCAGCTCGACCCCAAGCTGGAAGACGCCCGCTTCAACAAGGAGTTGGTGGAAAAGCTGCTGCACAAGCAGCAACAACAAAGTCAGGAGAAACAACAACAGGACCAGCAGCAAGGACAGGAGCAGAATCAGGCCTCCCGGGGTCAGCAAGGCCAAGACGCTCAGCAACAACAAGGGCGGGACAACCAGGCTGCCGAGCAACCGCCGCAGGATCAGGGCAAGGAGACCGCCAAGCAGGAGCCCGGGCCGGGCGACCAGCAGGACCGGCGGCAGTCCGGCCAACCCGACGCCAGGCCTGCCCCAAAGGAGACAGAGCAAAAGACGGCCGAGGCAGATGAGCAGAAGATGTCCGCTGAAGAACGGCAGGCCTTGGAACAATGGCTGCGGCAGGTCCCTGATGACCCGGGCGGCCTGCTGCGCCGGAAATTCGAGTATGAATCCCGTAACAACCAGCGCCAGCAGCAACGCCGGCCAGCCACCAAGATCTGGTAACCATGCAACGTAACGCCCCCTTCCTCCTGTTGGCCGCCCTCTTCGCCACCCTCTGCCTGGCCACCGTGGCCCAGGCTGCCCTGGTCGCCAAAATCGACCGCCAGCGCCTGGCCCTGGACGAGACCCTGACTTTGACCGTCAGCAAGGACGGCAGTTCGTTTTTCTCGGAGCCGGACCTGGCCCCGCTGGAGCCGGACTTTACGGTAATCAGCAAAAATCAGAGCAGTTCCACCCAGATCATCAACGGCCAGATGTCGGCCTCGGTGCAATGGCGTTTTGTGCTGTCCCCCAAACGGGCCGGCCGTTTGCAGATTCCACCGCTTACCCTGGGCAAGGACGCTACCGCCCCCCTGAGCGTGGAGGTCAGCCAGGAGGCGCCCTCACGGCCCCGGGCCGACGACCAGCCGCTCTTTCTGGAAACCGAGGTGGATCACCGCGAGGTGTGGGTGCAGTCCCAGGTGATTTTCACCCTGCGCCTCTTGTGGGCCGTGCCGGCCCAGATCCAGGATCCGGCTGACCCGCAACTGGAGAACGCCATCCTGGAAAAACTCGAGGATACCACCTTTGACAAGATGATCAACGGCCAGTCCTGCAAGGTGTTCGAACGGCGCTATGCCATCTTCCCGCAGACGAGCGGCCAGCTTACCATTCCTCCGATGACCGTGCAGGCGGAGGTGGCGGGCCAGCACCGCTCCGGCGCTTTCTTCGACCCCTTCGGCAGCCGGGGCAAACCCGTCACCCTGCGCAGCAATAGTGAAACGATTACCGTGCGGGAGAGACCTGCGGATTACCCGACCACCGCCGCATGGCTGCCGGCCGACAAGTTTTCCCTTGATGCCCAGTGGAGCCAGAAGCCCGATGAGTTAAAAGTGGGCGACTCCGCCACCCTTACCATCACCATGGTCGCCGACGGGCTGCCCGGCGCCCAGTTGCCGCCCATCCAACTGCCGGAGATGGACACCATCAAGCTCTACCAGAACAAGGCCGAGGTGGCCAATCACCCCACAGGGCAAGGCATCACCGGCAGCCGTCAGGAGAGCATGGCTTTGGTGCCGACCAAACCTGGCAACGTGGAGCTGCCCGAGATCCGCATCCCCTGGTGGGACAAGGACAAGCAGCAGGTCCAGTATGCGGTGCTGCCCGCCACGCGGCTTACGGTCCACGGCGCGCCAGCCGCCGAGCCGGCCGCGGCCCGGCCAGCGGAGCCGGCGCCGCCGCTGCAAGCCCCGCCAACCGCGCCAGCCGTTGCGCCGCCACCGGCACCAACCGCCAGACCGACCGGCTGGATGGCCCTGACTCTGCTGCTGGCCCTGGCCTGGCTCACCACCACCTGCCTCTGGTGGCGGGCCCGCCGCCTCGCCGCTGCCGGCCAGCCGCCGCGCCCCGCTAATCCGGCGGTCGCCATGAAGGAAGAGGAGGCCTTGCAGTTGTTGCGCCGCGCCTGCCAGGCGAACGACCCGCTGTCAGCCCGCTCGGCCATCATCGGCTGGGCCGCCGCCCGCTGGCCCTTGGAGAGACGGCACACCCTGATCGATATCGAAAGGCTCTACCCCGATCCACGGCTGGCCGCGCTTTGCCAGGAACTGGACCAGACCTTGTACGGCCACGGGGAGCAGGCCGGGACTTGGCAGGGTCAGGGTATACTGGCGTTGGTCAACAAGATTCGGAAGAACAGCAGGGAAACCAGGACAAAGGATAACCCACTGCCGCCGCTATACCATTAGACAGGCGCAGGCAGCGTTAATGCGTGTTGGCCTTTTTCCGGTTTTTCTCCTCATACATAAGCCGGTCCGCCTCTGACAAGAGTTTTTCGATGGGCACCGGAGACTCACGATCGAACCAGGACACCCCGATACTGATGGAAATTTCATAGCAGCGGCCTGTCTTACGATTGCAGGCCTCGATATTTTGCCGCAGGCGTTCCAGAATGACCTGCTCGCATTCCCGTTGGTCAGCGGCTTCGCACAGAAAAAGCACAGCGAATTCATCGCCGCCCAGGCGGCCGATGATGTCGGTCTGCCGGAAGCTTTGCCGCAGCAGATCGACCGTTTCCTTGAGGGCCAGGTCACCCATGTCGTGGCCCAGGGTGTCGTTGATCCATTTCATGTTGTCGAGATCGGCGTAGAGGAGCAGCAGTTCGCCCGTGTTCCGTTGCGACAGGCCCAACTGCCGCGCCCCCATGTTCAGGAAGCCCCGGCGGTTGTACAGGCCGGTAAGCGGGTCGGTGACGGAGAGTTCCTCCACCTCCCGGTTCTTGGCCTCCAGCATGGCCATCATATTATTGAAATACTCGCCGATCAGGAAAAGCGGGTCAGCACCAACGGTTGCCTGATGAAATACCTTACAGGCCATGCAGCGTTCCACCTTCTTGACAAAAGTGTTTTGCACCTCGCCCCCGCAGAAGGTGCCCACCATCTGCCAGCAGCGCATGGGCTCCTTGCCGAAACAGACGCATAATTCATGGTGGCAGTCCATGATCTCATAGCATTTCACCAGGTGCGGGTTGGCGAAACGGATATCGAATTGCTGGTCGTGGGCGACCTCCTGGATAAGCAGGGATACCGCGTCAAAGGCAGACTGCAACTCATTGCGGTTTTTGACAATGGCGTCCTGGGTTTGCTGCAGCGTCGCGGTCAGTTCCTCCAGTTTCCTGGTGCGACTCCGCACCTTCCGGGAGGTAAACCAGGCGACCAGGATGGACATGATAGTGCCCAGCAAGGATAAAACCCAAACGAGTACCCGGTTTTTGCTGGTGGTGCCGGTCAGGTCCGCCAGGGCCGGCCCCAGGTCATCGCCCAGCAGATGGGCCTCAAGCAGGTTGGCGGCCTGAACCGCCTCGGCATAGATGTCGCGCTGGGCCTCAAGCTGCCGGGAAAATTCATGCTGGACCGCGTCCTGTTTCTCACGCGCCAGACTGCGCAGGCCGGAAAAATAATTGCCCAGGCGCACCTGCTCATCGTCGGCCTGGCCGAGCATGACGTGCGCCCTGTCATACTGCCGGTCGGCGAGCAACGCCGCCACCCGGGCAGCAATGGTGTGCAGGTGCTGGTGCAGCGGATCCATCTCGTCGCGGATGATCGCGGCAATGTCTTCGTCTTGCGGCAGATGGTCGGTGTACCATTGATAAAAGCCGCAGTCCCGGTAATCCAGGGTGCCGACCAGCAGGGTTTTCCGTTCCACCGAGCGGCGCAAGGCCCGCACATAGCGGACGTGGTCCAACTCCCGCTCGCTCAGCACATCCGCCAACGTACTGTTTTCTCCCTTGTAGACGGTGGCGAAGACGGCCAACTGCTCCTTGATGGGGAAAAAGCGTGCCAGGGCGAGGTAGTACTCTTCCCCGGTGCGGAGGAAATCGGCAACCAGGCGTTGCTCGGCCTCGGAGCCCAGGGATCGTTGGCTGATTTGGTCCTTGATGACGGCGAAAGCCTCCCGCAGGGTGTTCATCTTCTCCCGCAGGGGGGCCAGGTCGCCGGCGCTGGCCTGAATATCCCTGGGCAGTTGGCCGGCCAGGGCGAGGTTCAGGGTGCCTTCCTTGGCCTGCCGGACGAACTGGCTTATCGCCAGGACGTTGGCAATGGCCTTGGCGCTTTTCTCCATGGAGACCAGCGAAACAATCCACAGCAAGACGATGATGGAGGTGATGAAGACAAACGCGAGAGCCAGGCCCTTGGTGGAGGAGGTTTTCATGCAGTCCGTTGCCCGGGGTGGTGGATGGTCCTTGATTAGCCATGCAAAACCAGCCTGATGCTGGCATAATAACCTTGAAATGCTAATACTTCCAGGAAAAATGAGTGCCAACAGGTTGTTTAGGCTATAGACTGTAGTCTGTTATGAATCAACATAAGATTAGTAATCTCAAATGGTTATTCTTGCCTATCCATCTAAATGCCTACAGTCTGTCCGCCTGCGCCCTTCCCAGGGCGTGCAAATACTGGTTGACCTGCGCTTGCATTCTCGGCATATCATGGCTAGCATGATCATTTTCATAAAAGCGCAGGCTACTATCCGTCCCTGGATCACCTGCCAACCGAGGAGCTAAAAAAATGAAGTTTAACGCTACCCTCCTCCCCGCCCTGGCCTGCGGCCTGTTGCTCATTGGTTGCGGGGTGTCGCCGGCCCCGCCCACCGGGGCTGTATCCCGGGCCGAACTCGCGGTCATGCAGGCGCAATCCAGCAACGCGGTGGAACTGGACCCCGCGTCGTTACGCCTTGCCAAAGAGAAGCTGGACGCCGCCAAACAGGCCATGGGCGCCAAGGATTATCTGGCCGCCGGGCGCCTTGCCGAGCAGGCCCTGGTCGATGCCGAGACCGCCGAGGCCCATGCCATGACGCATACCGCCAAACAGGCAGCCGAAGAGATGCGGACGAGCATCGAGCTGCTCCGGCAGAACCTGGAACGCCCCCTGAACGAAACGAACTAACCCGATTGCGGGCCATCCGAAGGAGATACGAAGATGCGACGCACAACCATTCGTCCGCTCATCATGGTCGCGGCAGCGATGCTGGCCGGGGCCGCCCTCGCCGGATGCGGGGCCAGCCTGTCCAATCCCGCGGCCCTGGATCATGCCCGAGCCACCTATGACCGTATCAAAACGGTCCCGGAAATCGCCACCCTGGCGCCCGTGCCGCTCTACGAGGCGGAGAAGAGCCTGCAGGCGGCCGAAGGCGCCTGGCAACAGGATAAGGATGAAAAGGCGGTGGAGCATTATGCCTACCTGGTCGAAAAAAGGAGTGAGATCGCCAAGCTTACCGCGGAACGCAAGGCCGCGGAGGCCTCCATCCAGGATATGGCCCGTGAGCGCGAAATGGCCATGCTCGAAATGCGGACCCGGGAGGCGGAAGCAGGTAAACGCCAGGCCTTGGAGTCCCTGACCCTGGCCGAGAACCGGGCCCGGGAGGCGGAAGAGTACAGACTTAAGGCGGAGGCCGCGCTGCAGGCCATCGAGAAGGCCCGCCAGCAGCAACTGGCCGAGAAAACCAAGCTCCAGAACCTGGAGCAGGAAATGTCTGAATTGAAAACCAGGAAAACCGAGCGCGGCCTGGTCCTCACCCTGGACGGCGTGATGTTCGCACCCGGCCAGGCGGAGATCAAACCCATGGCCTGGCCGAGTTTACAGAAACTAGTCAACTTCCTGAAGGAGAATCCCGAGCGCCAGGCGGACATCGAGGGCCACACCGACAGCGTCGGCGCGGCGGAGGCCAACCAGGCCCTGTCCCAACGCCGGGCGGAAGCGGTCCACGATTTCCTCATCAATCACGGCATCACGGTCGAGCGCATCACCGCCCGCGGCATGGGCGCGGATTACCCGGTCGCCACCAACGACACCGAGAGCGGCCGCAAGCTGAACCGTCGGGTGGAGATCATCATCCCGAATAAACAGCCGGCGCAGTGAGGATGGCTGATCCCCTGTAACATTTAAGCCCAACCCCCCTCCATCCCCCCTTATCAGGGGGGAAGCCTTTAAGCCTCCCTTGATAAGGGGAGGTTTGGAGGGGTTGGATGCGAAAAAATATGTGTTCCATGGTACTAGCTTAAATCACTAAAACAGGAACGTTCCTGAGGACGTCCTCTCCTCTCATATCGAGCCCGAGTAAGCCTCGGGCTGTTCCAGCAACCCTTGCCAGTTGTCGCGCGTGGCAACGGTAAATTCAGCCTCCGGATAGGCCGTTGTCCAGTCCGCGGGTGCTTTGACGCGCTTTACCGGCGACCATTTACATTCAAAGGCGCAAAGCCGGCCATCGCGGTCCTCGACGAGGTCAATCTCCTTCTGGTCGTATGTGCGCCAGAAATAAAAGCCCGTGGGTTGGCGGGCGTTGCCGGCCAACTTGATGCGTTCCATGACAAACCAGTTTTCGAACAGCTCACCCGCATCGCCGCGCAGGGCCAGGGGGGTGAAATTGCGAATCAGGGCGTTGCGCAGAACGACATCGCAGAAGTAATAGCGAGAGGACTTGGTCACTTCCTTGCGCAGGTTGCGGGAAAAACCCCGGATGCTCACCAGCACGAACATCTTCTCCAGGATGTCGAGATAGCTCTCCACGGTGCGCTGGCTCAAGCCCAGCGCGCCGGCCAACTCCGAGATCGCCACCTCGCGCCCGATCTGGTGGGCCAGCAGGACGAGCAGGTCCACCACCTTTTTCGGCTTCTTCACCTGTTCAAACTCCAAAAGGTCGCGGTACAGATAATGGTTGAGATAGTCGTAGGCGTACTCCTCCCGCTCGCGATCGCTTGCAAGCGTATGGATGCGGGGATACATGCCAAAGCGCAGCATTTCCTCCAATGCCGTTTCTGGTGCGGTGAGCCGGTATTTCGGCGACAGCTCCTGCCACGACAAGGGATACAGATGAAAGGTGCGGGCTCGCCCGGTAAGCGGCTCGGCCAGACGGTCGGCCAGCTCGAACGACGCCGAGCCGGAAGCGATTACCCTGACCGGCAGATGATCAACCAGCAGCTTGATGGTAAGCCCGATGTTGTCGATGCGCTGGGCTTCGTCGATAAAGACGATCGGGGCGTTGCCAACCACCCGCTTCAGGTGATCGAGTTCATGTCGGGAAAGCAGCGACTGGATATAAAGATCATCGCCGGTAAGGGCCAGGGCGTCGGGGATATCCGCGAGAAGCATCCGCACCAGCGTGGTTTTCCCCGCCTGGCGCGGACCGTAGAGAATCAGCGCCGCGCCAGGCTGGCCGGAGGCGCTGCCCAGATGGTCGAGCAGATGTTGTTTGATGGTGCGCTCAAACATGACGCTTTATCCATAATTGAATGATGTCTGATTATATCAATTTAGCAAAATAAGTCAATGTTTGATTATTGCGCCAGCAACCGCGCAATCTCCTCGCGGCCGATGGTCTCCTGCTCCAGCAGGGCCTGGGCCAGGGCGGTCATGGTGGCCTGGTGGGCGGTGAGCAGGGTGGTGACCTCCTGGTGGGCGTCGGTCACCAGTTCCCGCACCGCCTGATCGATGCTGGCCGCGGTGGCCTCGCTGTAGTAGGAGGGCACGGTGCCGGCCGCCGCCTGGTCACCGGGGCTGGGGTAGGTGATCGGGCCGAGCACGCTCATGCCCAGTTCGCAGACCATCTTGCGGGCAATGGACGAGGCGCGCTCGATGTCGTTGCCGCTGCCGGTGGTGATCTCGCCGTAGACGATCTCCTCGGCCACCCGGCCGCCCAGGAGGATCAGGATGTTGTTGCGCAGATAGGAGCGCGACTGGGCATGCTTCTCCACGTCCGGCAACTGCATGGTCATGCCCAGGGCGCGGCCCCGGGGGATGATGGTGATCTTGTGCACCGGGTCGGCACCGGGCAGGAGCTCGGCGATCAGGGCGTGGCCGGCCTCGTGATAGGCGGTCACCTCCTTCTCCTTGGGTGAGATAATCATGCTGGTGCGCTCGGCCCCCATCATCACCTTGTCCTTGGCCTGTTCAAAGAGCTCCATGCCGATGGTGCTGACCTTGGTGCGAGCCGCCAGCAGGGCGGCCTCGTTCACCATGTTGGCCAGCTCGGCCCCGGAAAAGCCGGGGGTGCCCTTGGCCAGGGTAAGGAAATCCACATTGGTGGCCAGCGGCACCTTGCGGGCGTGCACCTGCAGGATCATCTGCCGGCCGTTGACGTCGGGCAGGGGGATGATCACCTGGCGGTCGAAGCGGCCCGGCCGCTTCAGGGCCGGATCGAGAATATCCGGCCGGTTGGTGGCCGCGACCATGATGATGCCGGAGTTGGCCTCGAAACCGTCCATCTCCACCAGGAGCTGATTCAGGGTCTGTTCCCGCTCATCGTTGGTGCCGGCGCCGCCGGCACTGCGCTGGCGGCCCACCGCGTCGATCTCATCGATAAAGATGATGCAGGGCGCCTTCTTCTGGGCCTGCTTGAACAGGTCGCGCACCCGCGAGGCGCCGACCCCCACGTACATCTCCACGAAATCCGAGCCGCTCAGGGAAAAGAACGGCACGCCGGCCTCGCCGGCAATGGCCTTGGCGAGCAAGGTCTTGCCGGTGCCGGGCTCGCCGGAGAGCAGCACGCCCTTGGGGATCCTGGCCCCCACCGCGGCGAACATGGCGGGGTTTTTCAGAAAATCGACGATCTCACCCAACTCCTCGCGGGCCTCCTCGATGCCGGCCACATCCTTGAAGCTGACCTTGGAGTCTTCCCCCTCCACGAGTCGGGCCCGGCTCTTGCCCATGCTCATCATGCCCTTGCCGCCGCCCTGAGATTGCTTCATGAAGAAGATCCAGGCGCCGACCAGCAGGAGCATGGGCACCCAGGAGATGAGGCTGGCCACATACCAGGGCGGTTCCTTGTCCTGCTCGACCAGCACCTTGACCCCGGCATCGAGAAAGGGCTGCACCAGGCCGGCATCCTTGGGGATCACGGTCTTGAAGCGCACGCCGCCCGCATCCTGGGCCGTGACCTCATAATTTTTGATGGTGAGCCGGGCGATTTTGCCGGTTGTCACCTTTTCCATGAAATCGTTGTAGCTCAGGGTATTGGCCCCTTCGCCGGGCGGATTCAGGAGATTGATCACCCCCAGACCGGCCAGGCCGATGATCAGCCACAGGGTCAATCGCTTCAAAAAGGTATTCAAACCGCTCCTCCTTCCTGATGTTTGTTGTACATGAAGATGTTGCGCGGCATGCGGTCGGCGATGACGGGAAACTGTTCCGGCGTAAGCCCCACCCGGCCAAGGTTCGCCACCAGTTGCCCGCTGTTCATACCTCCCAGGTCACAGCCGGGCTGGAAACCGGCCATGAGCAGATCGGCAAGATAGACCAGGGTGACCAGATCCCGGTCCAGGGTGGCATGCTCGGGATCATGATGATGGCTGATGACCTCGATGAGATTATCCGGCAACGCCCATTCCTCTCCCAGGCGCCGGCCCATGTCCGTATGATCGATGCCGAACTGCTCGTGTTCCACCTCGCACAGTTCACGGCCGCCCGCGTGCACGGTGCGATAAAAATAAGGGGAGGAAGCGGCCAGGTACTGGTCGAGGATGATCTTGCCGATGTCGTGCAACAGGCCGGCGGTGAAGGCCACCTCGGCATCGGCCCGGCCGGTGAATCTGGCCAGTTCCTCGGCGACCCTGGCCGTGCCCAGGGCGTGATGGAACAGCCCGCCCCGGCACAGGGAATAGCCCCAGGGTGATTCCGGCAGCATGCCCTCCAGGCAGGCGGCCATGGCGATCTGGACAAACTTTCTTTCGCCCAGCAGGGACAAGGCCCCCTGCACCGAGTCAATGTGCCCCCGGTGGGCCAGGAAGGCGCTGTTGCAAAGGGAAAGCACCCGGCCGGACATAAATTGGTCCTGCCGCACCTCCGCGGCCAAGCCGGCCATGGCGTAGTCACCATCCTGGGTCAGTTGGATGATCTTCAAGGCTATCTGGGGAATGGGCCGCACCATGGCAATGGCCCGGCCGATGCCGTCCGGGGTAAGGTCGGGCGCCGCCTGCCGCAGCGGTGGATCTTGGCCGGGTTGCCACAGCGGCGCGATGCTGGTCTCCCACGACCAACAATCAAGGCTGAGCTTCCAGTGGCCATAGCCGCCGATTTCCGCCTTGGCAACCGGGATGCCGG
>Ga0210044_10005462_pt1 | contig 17181 bp, 17 predicted proteins | sample CryGey13umfilter_2_FD_183959 | JGI IMG/M metagenome (GOLD analysis project Ga0210044, IMG submission 183959) | Groundwater microbial communities from aquifer in Utah, USA - Crystal Geyser 4/9/14 3 um filter (SPAdes) (version 2) | ecosystem: Environmental > Aquatic > Deep subsurface >... | reverse complement strand
AAAGTTGATTATAAAAGATGATGGAACTATTGAAAAAAGACTCAACTAGGGGCACTCTATGTGCCCTTTTTTTATTAATAATGCTTTTTTTAATTTTAAATAATATTTGAACTTGTGGTATAATATAAATAAAGAATAATGCCTAAATTAAGTTTTGTTTACAAAAAAGACGGATTATTAGAGATTTATAAAGATGCCTGTCGAGTTTTTAAAGTACCATTTAATCCAAATGATTTTTTAAAGAATTATCCCCAACAAGACATAAATCCGACTTCTTGGATTGAATATTGGAAAATTAATGAAAGGGATATTATCGCCGATATTGAAAAGGTTTATCGGTCATTCCCTGAAAGAGAAATTATCATTGGTTTATTTCCCAAGAAAGACATTTTTTGGCAGTTTCCCTACTTCCAACAAACTTATATCTTTGGTTATACCTTTGGTTATTTTAATATAAACAAAGCTGCGATTATTTTATGTCCTTCTATTCTTACTGCCCAAGGTAGAGTATTCTCCTTTCGACTTTTAATTCATGAGCTTTTCCATGCTAATGATATGCTCTACCATGAATTTGGCTGGGTAGATGACGAAAAACATAAATGGATTGATGAACAAGCTTGGAAGATAGGTAAGAAATACTTTAGATATATCCCTCCTCCTTCTCAAATTTGATGTTACCTATTAAATTTCCTTAATCTTGACTTTTAACATAAAGTGTGCTATATTTAGGATACCTTGTAATAGAGTATTTTTTTGTTCTTTGAAAAAGACCTCCAACTAGATAGCAGTAAAATGTTCACTATTTTAGCGTGCATTTTACTGCTATCTAAATAATTATTAAAATATATTAAAGGAGGTGAAGTAATGTTAGAAAAAGCATTTGAACTAATGAGGCAGAGCAAAAGCCTTGGAGAGTGGTTAGGTAGAGCATTGATTCTCTTTATGATTATAGTGCTAGTATTGATACCGTTTGAAGCTATATTAATTATAGCTTCGCTAGTATTAAAGGAATTTGGGTGGTTTGCTTGTATTGAAGTTGCTCTGGGTTTGTTCTTTTTTTATGGAGTGTATCTGCATATTATCGAAAATGCAGATGTGTTTGAAGATGTACTTGGAAAAGCGAGACAGGAACAGAAGAAAAGCAAAAAAGGAGGTGAATATAATGGACAATAAGAGGAAGGGCGAAATTGCTTTAGCTTTAGTAGAATTACAACTCAGACAGAACACATCTCTTGGTAACATTTCCCGTCTCAAAAAAGAAATGGCCGATTTAATAAAGGAACCAGAGCTGGAGGCTATCAATGTAACATATATAGAACTTATTGAAATCATAAAAAGCCTGGTAGAAAAAATTTTTGAAAAGCAAATAAGAATGGTCTAGTTGCCAAACAAGAGAGAAAGCAAGATGGAGTTTATCCTCCTAAAAAGGATAATTAGACTTCCTTTGTGAATTATCGCAAAGTAAAGTTTAGAACAAGAACCTATCCTTTCTTCTCTCTTTCTCTAAGAAAAATTAAGAAACAAAAAAAGAAAGGAGGTAATAAAGATGGAAAAACGATTAATTGCTCTTTTGGTTCTGATTTTGTTAGTGACAGCGTCAGTGTTTACCACATTACTTTTTTTGGTGCCCGATTTTACTATAGGCACATTTATAACGCCGCCAGGATTGTTAGTAATCGCAGTTTTAATGGTTGGTGTTATAATCGCTTATAGTTTGGTCATATGGACTTGGAAAAGTCCACGTGGCCCACCAGAGAAATAATTGTGGAAAGGGGAGGTTTTTACCTTCCCCTTTTATTTTCTACAGGTTCTAACATCGTCCAGTACACGGAACTATCTTAAAAAGCCTTTATTTCAAAGGCTTTTTTAATTGGGGTTAAGAATATTTTGAGAATGTGATATAATATAGGTAATTAGGATTATATTTTTTATGAAACATTTAACTCCTCAAATTATTAAAGGTAAACGAGTTTTGATGAGGGTGGATTTCAATGTTGATGTTGATGAGAAAGGAAAGGTTATTGATGATTTTCGGATTCAAAGAACTTTGCCAACAATCAGGTTTTTAAAAGAAGAAAGCGCTGAAAAGATTATTTTAATTTCTCATTTAGGCCAGCCGGAAAAAAACGATTTTTGGACAGAAAAGTTTACTCTTAAACCCATTGCTGATTATTTAGAAAAAATATTGAAAGAAAAAATATATTTTTGTTCTTTAAAAGATTTTAAAGAAATTAAAGAAGTGATAGATAAATCAGAAAAAGGCGCCATTTGGCTTTTAGAAAACATTCGTTATCACGAAGGAGAGAACACCAATGATAAAAATCTTGCTCAACAATTATTTCAATTAGGAGATATCTATATCAATGAGGCTTTTTCTGTTTCTCATCGGGAAGCTGCTTCTTTATGTGCGATTACAGAATTTCTGCCGTCTTATCCTGGTTTATTATTTCAGGAGGAGATAGAACATTTGAATAAAATAATAAAAAATTCAGAACCGCCAACAGTGATGATTTTAGGAGGAGCAAAAATGACGGATAAAATACCGGTGATAGAGAAATTTTTTAATTTGGCTAATTTTATCTTAATCGGAGGCGCCATAGCTAATACTATTTTAAAATCCTGGAATTTCGAGATAGGTAATTCATTATTCGAAGAGGAGATGATAGAAAAAGCTAAAAATTTAGGATCTGATAAGGCAGAATTAATTTTACCTGGAGATTTCTTAGTGTTAACCAAAAAACAGCAAAAAAACAAAAGAGAGCTTGGTAAGATAGAAAAGGAGGATACAATTTTAGATATTGGTCCCGTAGCTGCTTCTACTTTTCAAAGAATTATTTCTCAAGCTCGTACTATTTTTTGGAATGGGCCAATGGGAAAAATTGAAGATCAAAGATTTCAAGAGGGAACAAAGGAAATCTTAGAGGCTATTATTCAAAACAAAGAAGCGAAAACAGTGATTGGCGGCGGTGATACTTTGAAAAGTTTTAAAATTCCAAATTCCAAATTCCAAATTCCAAATTCTGTTTTCCTTTCCACTGGTGGCGGTGCCATGTTGAAATATTTAGCTGGAGAAAATTTACCAGCTTTAAGAGCTTTAGAAAATTCAAAGTTATGAAATCAATCCTTGTTTTTTATCATGTTAAAGATAACGATGGTCTTGGTTCTGCTTGGGCGGCTTGGAGAAAATTAAAAGAAAAAGCAGATTATTTTGGCATTGATTATTATTCTGGTCATCATTTTGACTATAAAGGCAAGACCATTTATTTTTTGGATTTTCGTCCTCATGATGACGTCGTGTCTTTATTGAAAAAAAATCAGAATCATCTGGTGTTAATTGATCATCATTTATCTAGTAGAAATAAATTAAAACTTTTTGATGAATATAAATTTGATTCCAGGCATTCAGCAGCAGTTTTGACTTGGCAATATTTTTTTCCTCGCCAGAAAATCCCCAAAATATTATTTTATATAGAAGATATAGACATCTGGAAATTAAAGCGCGCTTTTAGCCGAGAAATAAATAATGTTATAGAATTTTATGATAGCAATTTTAAACACTGGAATAAATTAGCCAGAGATTTGGAAGATACCTCTAAAAGGAAACAGTATATTCAAATGGGGAAAGTTATTTCTCAATATCAGGATAAATTGATTCAAAAAATCGCTGCTAAAGCTAAATTAGTTAAATTTGAAGGTAAAAAAGTTTTGGCTGTCAATTCTTCTATTTTAATTTCTGAAATAGGAAACGCTTTAGTCAAAAAACGTCCTCCTTTGGCCATTATTTGGAGTGAAATTAATAAAAATGTTTGGTTTTCTTTACGTGCCAACGGTTCTTGCGATGTTTCCAAAATTGCTGAAAAATATGGAGGCGGAGGGCAAAAAGGAGCAGCAGCTTTTATGCTTGATATTAACGCTCCTTTACCCTGGCAAGAAATATAATGCAATATTTATGGTTAATCAATTAATAATTTTTACTGATGGCGGTTCTCGAAATAATCCTGGTCCAGCAGCCATCGGGGTAGTGATAGGTGATAAAGAGTACGCTGAATATCTTGGAGAGACCACCAATAATGTGGCTGAATATCAAGCAGTGATTTTTGCTTTGAAAAAAGTCAGGCATCTTTTAGGCAAAGAAAAATTAAAAAATACTGAAATAGTAATTAATTTAGACTCAGAATTAGTAGCTAATCAGTTAAATGGCAAATACAAAATTTTAGAACCAGATCTTCAGCCTCTGTTTATTAAAGTTTGGAATTTAAAATTTGATTTCCCAAACTTAAATTTTCACTATATTCCCAGAGAAAAAAATAAGAGAGCGGATAAATTAGTTAATGAAATTCTGGATAATGATAATCAAAAAACACTCCTTTAGAGAGTGTTTTTTGATTTATTAATCGAATTTGTAAGCCGAATTCTGTACCGATTTCGTTCGAGCAAAGCGAGATTACGAAATCGAGTACCCGTCATAGTTCGAAGAACGACGGCGGGTCCACCTCCGCATAAAGCTTCGGCGGACGCTCAATTTTGTATTCGCCTGCGGCGAACAAAATTGGCGGTAGCCATTTATCTAGCCCCTCGATTACTCTCGGGGTCAAGCGATCACTCTACCAAAATTATCCTCACGAATAAAATTGGAGTACGGATCTTGCATCTAACAAGGATTTAGCCGTTTCACCTCCGATGTTACCATCAGAGCTCGCCCTCCTACGCGTAAAGCTTCGGAGGGCGATTTTTGACTTTAGTCAAAAATCGTCTCTGTTCGCACCTCTATACCAGCTACTGCTTTTAATGTTACCATTAAAAGCTTTACCCTGTTAAATATTACCGAAGAGTAATTTAACAGGGTGAAAGCTAGCACGGTGGCTTTTAACCACTGTTTTTACCGATTTCGTTCGAGCAAAGCGAGATTACGAAATCGAGCACCCACCATAGTTCGAAGAACGACGGCGGGTCCACCTCCGCATAAAGCTTCGGCGGACGCTCAATTTTGTATTCGCCTGCGGCGAACAAAATTGGCGGATGTTCGGACTTTCCTCCCCCTCACTTGAAAATTGCCAGCGCCTCCGGCGCTAAAAGGTGTTCTTGAACACCAGCAACTTTCAAGTGAGGGAGCGGCTACCCAATTCGATCTCTACCACTATACCTTAAAATGTGTTATATTACAAGAGAAAAGGAAATTTAATGACAAAAATTTTTTTTAATATCGCTGTTTTCATAGTGAGTCTTTTGGTTCTAAGCTTGATTATTTATTTAGGTCAATTTTTTACAAAATTAAAATATACTAATCAAACTTTACTTAATTCTCTTGAAACTTCTTATCAGAATTCTTTTACTGATTGGAGTCAGACTCTTGAAGAAATCAATGCTACGAAGGACTCTTTTCAAAAAACTTGGGGTGATTTTACCTTACTCTCAAAACTTAGTGCTGATGTTAAATTACGAGAAATTCTCAATACTCTAGCGAATGATCTCGAAACAATACAAAAGGGAGAATTATTAGCAGGTATTCTTAAAAACAATGATAATCCCTTAGCCATTATTTTAGATTTAACTGAAAACTTAAGTTATCTTGAGAAATATCATTTAAATTTTGTTCAAAATCTTCAATATCAAATTAAAAATTGGTTGACTTTTTTGGGCCACGATAAGCCTAAAAATTATTTGTTGGTTTTCCAGGAGCCAAATGTTCCTCGACCAAGCGGTGGTTTTCTTGGCGCTTACGGGATTCTGGCTTTTAATCAGGGTAAAACGACTTTGACAGGAGATAGCATTTTTGATTTGGATGATTTATTTTTAAATAAAATCATCCCACCTTATCCTTTACAAACTATTAGTAATAAATGGTTTATTCATGATGTTAATTGGTTTTTTGATTTTCCTTCAACCAGTAGAAAGATTATAGAGTTTTACCAAAAGACAGGCTTAACCCCATCAGTTGACGGGATAATAGCTGTCAATGATGCAGTGATCGAGTCGATTTTAAATATTAGTGGCCCAATTGAGTTAAAAGATTATGGTTTAACAATTGATTCCAGTAATTTTATTTCTTTTTTCACTAAGCAAATAGAGGATGGTGCTCAATCTGTTTCGAGCGAGGGGCGAGAGATATTTTCAGTTTTTATTCAATCTTTATTTAACAAGCTGCAGGAAATTCCATCTGAACAATTCGCTCAAATTTCAAATATTTTAGGGGAATCGTTGAAAAACAAAGATATTCAAATATATAGCTCTGATGATGAGGTAGAATACTATTTTGATTCTTTAGATTGGGCAGGTAAAATAACAGAAAGCAAAAACGATTATTTAGCCGTAGTCTTTAATAATATTGAAAAGGGATTTGCTAAAGACGAACGACAAAAAAACGTTAATTTAGAAACTAAAATGTCCTCCAGCACTATTACAGATATTTTAAAGATTAGTAGCCAGCCTTTATCATTGAAAGACAAAAATTTAGAAACCTTTTTGAAGATCTATCTTCCAAAAGGTGTAACTATTATTGATTCTACAGGGGGTTATTTCAAAAAAATAAATAACAATTGGCCTTATGAGAAATTAGATTATCAAATCGATTCTGATTTGGAGATGATTGAAAGCAAAAAAATTATTGATGAGGCCAGAGGCATAGAAATTTTCGAAGAAGGCTCAAAAACAGTTATCAATACCTGGGTGAAATTATCTTCACGACCCTTTTTTTTAACTTATCAACTGCCATTTGGCGGAGAAGATTTAAATAATTGGGAAATCAAAATTCAAAAACAGAGTGGTCAAAACGTTAATTTATCTTATAACTTAATTCCGCCCCCGGATAAAAAAATCAGTCCTACACTTTTTGAGTTTCAAAAATCTTTTCCTTTAATTCGAGACCTGGTCTTTAATTTTAAAATATATTAAAAGATTAATAATGAGGATTCAGGCATCTTTTAAAAGGGTTTTACATTATAAATCAGAAACTATTTTTGGAGCTGGTTTATTAATGAGTGCTTTGATTTTTTTAGGAAGTCTTTTGGGAATTGTGAGAAATGCTCTTTTAGCCAGTCATTTTGGCGCTTCCCATAGTTTAGATGTTTATTATGCTTCTTTTCGTTTGCCTGATTTGATTTATAATATTTTTATTATCGGTGCGATTTCAGCAGCCTTTATTCCTCTTTTTAACGAATATCTATCCAAAGATAAAGATAAGGCTTGGCAATTTTCTAATTTTATAATTATTTTCATCGGTTTTCTTCTGGGAATTTTCGGCCTTCTGATCATTATTTTTGCCCGACCTTTATTATCAAAGATTTTAGTAGGGTTTAACCAAGATAATTTAGAATCAGTTATTCTGCTAACCAAAATTATGATGATTCAGCCCCTTCTTTTAGGTATTTCCTCTATTATTTCTGGAGTTTTAAAAAGTTTTCGTTTATTTTTTGTGACGACTTTGGCTCCCTTAATGTACAATCTGGGTATTATTATAGGAATTATATTTTTTGTTCCATTTTTTGGTTTAAAAGGGTTAGCCTTCGGTGTAGTTTTAGGAGCCTGCTTTCATCTTCTCGTTCAATTACCCTCTCTGGTAGAAATTGGCTATCGTTTTCGCTTGTCTTCAATTGCTGGATTTGTTTCGTTTTCTTCTGGGTTCAAAAAACTAATTGTGATGATGTTTTCTCGAACCTCGAGTATTATTATTTCCCAACTTTTTCTGGTGGGAATTACCTCAATAACAACTCTTTTAAAAGAAGGCACCCTGACTATTTTTAATTTTGTAGATAATATTTTACCGTATACAACTTTTGCCTTACCTTTTGCTGACGTTGCTTTTCCACGACTTTCAAGATTAGAAGCAGAAAAAAATCAAACAGATTTTATGAAAGTTTTTGGGGATACTCTCAATCATATCTTATTTTTCATTATCCCTTTGGCTATTTGGTGCATTGTTTTTCGAGAACCAATCGTGAGATTGCTTCTTGGTTACGGGAAATTTGATTGGCAAGCTACTACCACTACTATGAAAGTTTTAACCTTTCTGGCCATAGGAATGATATTTCAGAGTATTAATTATTATCTTTTAAAAACTTTTTTTGCTAAAAAAGATGCTCAGAAACCGTTTTTTGCCAGCCTTTTCGCTTATTCTTTAGGTTTTTTCTTCTGCTATAAATTAGCAGTGAAATTTGGAATTCTGGGTTTAGCTGGAGGAATGGTTTTTACTTATATCTTATATTCTTTATTGCTTTTGTATTTTCTTCGGATTCATGTCAATTATTCCCTTGCTTCTTTAAAAGAGTTCTATAGGAAATTGCTTAAAATAATCATTGTTTCTGTTATCAGCGGTTTGGTGGGATATGCGTCCCTTTCTTTAATGACTAACATTTTATCCCTGGAAAGAGTGATTCATCTAATTATTGACACTGGGATAGCTTTTCTTTTGACTCTGATTAGTTTTATTATCCTTTCAAATTATTTTCAAATCCAAGAAATTCAAGAACTAAAATTCCTTATTCTTAAAAGATTTCTTAATAAAAAGAATGAAGAACATCCGTAATTTTGTTATCATTGCCCATATTGATCATGGCAAATCTACTTTAGCGGATAGATTGTTAGAATTAACTAACACTATCCCCAAAGAAAAATTAGTGCCTCAATTTTTGGACAGGATGAGTTTAGAAAAAAGACATGGCATTACCATTAAAATGCACCCCTGCCGCATGATTTATCACGCGGAAATTCGAAATCCTAAACCCGAAATCCTAAATAATTTAGAAATTAGAAATTCAAAATTAGAAATTGCAAATTCAGAATACATTCTGAATTTGATAGATACTCCTGGTCATGTAGATTTTAGTTACGAAGTTTCTCGGGCTTTGGCAGCAGTAGAGGGAGCAATTTTATTAGTTGATGGTACTCAAGGAATTCAGGCTCAGACTCTTTCCACTTTGGCGGCTGCAAAACAGCATGGTTTAAAAATTATTGGCGCTGTAAATAAAATAGATTTAGATATCCCAGATTTAAAAAATAAAATTAAAGAATTAGCTGAGCTCATTCAAGTCGAAGAAAATGAAATTTCTTTAGTCTCGGCTAAAACAGGAGAGGGAGTAGAGAATCTTTTAAGAAGGTTAATTCAAGAAGTGCCTCCACCGACCATTAATTTAAAAGTATCTTCTCGAGCTTTGATTTTTGATTCCCAATATGATTATTATCGAGGAGTCATAGCCTTTATCAGGATAATGGACGGCCAAATTAATAAAGGAGATAAATTTTATCTTGGAGCCAGTAAAATCAAAGGAGAGGTGGTGGATTTAGGATGTTTTAATCCAGAATTAAAAACTGAAGGAAAGCTATCGTCCGGAGAAATAGGTTGGTTGGCTACTGGCTTAAAAAATCCTGATCAAGTGAGAGTGGGGGACACTATTTTTATTCAAGATGCAAAATTTAAGCCCGAAGAAAGAGAACCGCTCTTGGGCTATAAAGAACCACGTCCTATGGTTTTTGCTGGTTTTTATTTATCGCGAAGTGAGAAAAAAGGTTCTGTTGACCGAAGGTCGACAGGTTCTTATTTAGCCAAGAGTGAGCAGGGTTTTGAGAATTTTCGTCAAGCTTTGCTAAAACTAAAGCTTAATGACTATGCCTTAAGTTTTACTCCGGAAAATTCTGAAATTTTAGGCAGAGGATATCGTTTAGGTTTTTTAGGGGTACTTCATTTAAAAATAGTACAGGAGAGATTAAAAGAAGAGTATAATTTGGATTTGATGGTGACTAATCCCACGGTTTCTTATAGGATTTGGCTAAGGCAGGAAAAAGAGCCAGTTATTATCAATAATCCCATTGAATGGCCGAAAACAGAGGAAATTTTAAAAGTCGAAGAGCCGTGGGCCAAAATAGAAATTATTACCCCGGCTCAATATTTATCCAATATTCTAAAATTAATTAATCGATCTCGAGGGGTGAATATTCAAACAAAAATGATGATTGATAGGTTATTAATTATTTGCGAATTACCCTTAGAAGAGACGATTAAAAATTTTTATGATAATTTAAAATCAGTTTCTAGCGGCTATGCTTCAATGGATTACGAAATGTTAGACTATAGAGAAGCTCAATTAGAAAAATTGGAAGTGGTTTTAGCTGGCAAAAAGTTTGAAAGTCTCTCAAAAATAGTGATTAAAGAAGAAGTAGAGAGCGAGGCTCGAGATTTAGCTATAAAATTAAAAGCATTACTTCCTCGGGAAAATTATGCAGTCCCAATTCAAGTTTTGGCTTTTGGGAGAATTGTTGCTCGAGAAACTTCGCCAGCTTTAAAAAAAGATGTTACTGGTTATCTTTATGGAGGAGATAGAACGAGAAAGATGAAATTATGGGAAAAACAAAAAAAAGGGAAGAAAAAACTTTTAGAAAAAGCTAATCTCCAGATTCCCTCGGATGTTTTTTTAAAACTGTTTTCTAAAGAATGAATCTATGAAAAAAATTTTATTTTCTCTATTAATTTTTACTTTAATTATAATCCTAGGTTTAAGAATAAAGGAGGATTGGTCTCGATATAGGATATTGAAAAATGAAGTTAATGAGTTAATCACTAAAGATATCAGTTTGTCAGAAGAAGAAAAAAGACTTGAAAGGTTGAAAGAAGAAGGTTCTAAGCTTGAGGTTTTAGAAAGAGAAGCCCGGGAAATGTTAGGTTTGAAAAAACAAGGAGAAAATGTGGTTTTGGTTCTTCCCTTGAATAATCAGGTTCAAAATAAGGACCTGCCTCGCTCTGCTTGGCAGAACCTTGTTTTTCGCTTCGCTCAAAATAATGAAACGACTACGCAAGAAATCGTTTTGCCAGAGCATTTAAAAACCTTAATTGCCCAAATTATTCATCTTTGGTATAATTTAAAAACTTGGTTTAAATGAAATTTTTTATGCGGGTATCGTATAGTGGTATTATGTGTCCTTCCCAAGGATAAGACACGGGTTCGATTCCCGTTACCCGCTCCATCTAGGCCGAGATAGTTCAGTGGCAGAACACTACTTTCGTAAAGTAGGAACGTGGGTTCGAGTCCCGCTCTCGGCTCTCCATTAATTTAAAAATTAAAAATTTAAAATTAAAAATTAAAGGCTATGTCTTTCAATCGGGTGGCGAAAAAATTAACTACGCCCTTTGAAAAATTCAAACCCACAGCAGCGATTTTAATGATTAATATGACTGATCCCCAGATATCAACTATGAAAGTGTTTTTAGAAGCAATTAAAACAGCTAAACTGCCTTTTTTTGCTGTCGCTAATAAAATGGATTTGATTCCTAAAAAAGTAAAAAGCGTAAGACTGAGGGAAGTAGAAAAAGGGTTGGGATTTAAACTTTTGCCTGCGGCAATCATTTCTTCTCTCGGTCTGAAAGATATCATTAATCAGATTAATAAACAATTTAAAAAAGGAAAGAGAATTGCGATTTTGGGAGTTTTTAATTCCGGTAAAACAAGTTTAATTTCTCGTTTAACTAATCTGGATTTAAAAATTAGCGATTTACCAGGCACAACTTTGGAATTTACTGAATATCGTTGGAGGGGATTTACTTTAATTGATACCGTTGGCCAGGTGATTGATATTAATAAACCCTTGATGGTAAGTATTGATTTTTCTGGTTGTAAAACTTTATCCGATAAAATTAAAAGAGTTTTAAAACAAGATGCTGAAGGAATTTTGGCAACTTTAGAAATCGCTGTGCCCCAAATAGAAAAGATAGTAAAAATTATAAAAAAGCAGATCAAGTCCGGCCATAAAATTATTACTACTGGAGCTGGTGCGTCTGCCTTAGTTGCTCTGGAAATGGCTGGACAAGGGTTAGAGACTGGTTTGCCGATTGTAGTGGTAACTAATAATCTTAGCCAAGCCCAACCAATTAGTTTTGCTAAAGGAGTTTGTGAAGAAGAAGTGGGCTTATCTCGTTATATTAATTTTATTGTTAATAAGGGTGATATAATGATAGGCATTTCCGCTAGCGGAGGCACGGGTTTTGTTTATGAAGCCTTAAAACAAGCACAAAAGAAAAAAGCTATTACCATAGCTATTACTGAAAATCCTGATACACCTTTAGGGAAAAATGCCGATTTTATCATCAAAAGTAATGCTAAACCCGAAGGTCCATCATCGTCAAAAATTCAAGTGGCCCATTTAGCTATTGGTCACGCCTTAATTTTAGCTTTAGCTGATGAGAGAGGAATTAATGCCGATAAGTCCATTTCGTTTATGTTACCGGAAAAAGTTGCCACCAAAAAGATGGGAATAAAATAAGGGGTTGACATTTTTTATACATTTGCTATACTGAAAATAGTTTCCCAAGACCTTAGGTTTGCTTAAAAGCAGTAAACCCTAACGAGGAAAAAGGATTTTTTTGCTTTTTTCTGTGGGAGACCACGGATTTTTTAATTCAAAAAGATGATTAACAAAGAAAAAAAACACAAAATAGTAGAAGAATTATTAGATAACATTACCAAAGCTAAAGCTATTTATTTTACTACTTTTTCTGGCCTAAGTGTTTCAAAAATCAGTCAATTGAGGGATAATCTTCGTCAGGTAGATACAAAAGCAAAGGTAGCTAAAAAAACATTAGCTGATTTATCTTTTAAGAAATCAGGAAAAGAACTGGACATTAAAAATAAATTTGAGGGTTCCATAATGCTGGAATTTGCCTTTGGCGATCCGATGCTTACAGCAAAAACTATTTGGCAATTTTCCAAACAAAACAAAAATTTGAAAATTCTTGGAGCTTTGATGGATGATAAAACGTTAACTACAGAAGAGGTTATTCAATTAGCTCAAATTCCTTCTCGGGAAGTACTTTTAGGTCGATTAGTTGCTTCCCTGACCTCACCAATAAGAAATTTCAATTATGTTCTGAAGGGCAATATGATAAAGTTAGTTTATGCTTTAAATGCTTTTCAAGTGACAAAATAAAAACCCTGAACCACGTAGGGTTCAGGGCCATAAACCCAATGTGGTTTATGGTTAAATAAAAAAAATATGGCAGAAGAAAAAAAAGAAATTACTATTCCTGAAAAATTTAAGGAAATAGTGGAAAAAATAGAAAAATTAACTGTTTTAGAATTAGCTGATTTAGTCAAAATACTGGAAGAAAAGTTCGGCGTTTCAGCTGCTCCTCAAGTTGTAGCTGCTCCAGCAGGAACTAATGCTGGTGCTGGTGAAGAAGGAGCTGAAAAGGTAGATAGTGTTTCCGTTATTCTGAAAGATGGCGGACAATCCAAAGTTCAAGTAATTAAAGCGGTAAAAGAATTAATTGGTTTAGGATTAAAAGAAGCTAAAGATTTAGTGGATAGTGTGCCCAAACCAATTAAAGAAAATATTCCTTTAGCTCAAGCAGAAGAAATTAAAAAGAAATTGGAAGAAGCAGGGGCAGTAGTGGAGATAAAGTAAGACTCGCTCGGAATATATTTTCTTCGAGTCGCTCGCTCGCCCAGCGAGCTCGCTCGCTTAGCCTTCGCCTCGCTCCCCCCTCTTTTCAATCGAAAAGAGGGGGACCCTGCCCGCTCGGCTGCGGATGGTCTCAGAAAAATATATTCCTCGCTCTTCAAAATAAAAATAAACAAAGGAAACTCTGATAAAAGCAGAGTTTCCTTTTTGTAAAAAATTTGATATAATTAAGAAATTAAAGCCTTAATTCAATAAAATTTTATAATTATTATGAGTATTGAAAACCTTTTTGAAAATACAATCCCAGAAGATCAAATACGAACCCAAGAAAATCCGGTAGGTCCTAAAGAAAAACCAGAAATAAAGGAGGAAAAAGAAGGACAGAATACAGACGAAAAAGATAGTGTTATGATATCAAAAACTGATACAGAAATAGAAACTAAGTTAGATAATAAAGAAGACAAAATATTTGATTTTTCTAAGGAATATTTAAGGAAGATGTTTAGTGATCTACGTCTATTAGATAATCTGCAGGATACTAAAAACATAGATCAGCACGAAATAAATGAGTTGTTAAACTATTTAACGACGGAAATATTTCCATATTTTAAGTTAACACTGGAAGATGAAGAAAAGTACAAAAAAGAAATAGAAAATAATACCGAATTGAATGATAATATTAAAAGAATAGATACAGAATCCTTTCAAAAGACAAGGAAATTTCTCTTAGAGACTTTTTTAGAAGCTTCTGTAAAAGGGTTAGAAAAAAATAAAGGTGTAGCTATAATTCAGAATATAGAACCTCTGCTAATATTAAAAACGTGCCTACCGACTATTCAATCTAGATTAGAAGAAAATTATGGAACATCTAATCTTTTAGATCTTCCAGAAGTCTTAAACAAAACTTTAGAAGATTACAAAAAGAGGAATGATTATAGAAGATTTGAACTACCAACGATTATAGAAACACTGGAAAAATGCAGTATTCTTTATAAGCAATTAGTCATAGCATTGAGGGAAGAGGCATTAGAGTTAGATAACCTCGAGGTTTTAGAAACATTTAGAAAAGATGAGCCTCGTCAGTTACTCGGCCAGCTAGCTAGACTACTCAACGATGATATAATTGTAGGTCAGACTAAAAATCCTTTAGATTATATGACGTATGTAGACAAAAAAAGAACCGATGAAAATAATGTGTTTATTCTTATACCAAAAGTAAAACATAGTGAACAATATAGAAAAAAATACATGAGAAAATTTTCTAAAGAAAGAGTTTTCAACCTATTAAAACAGCAATCCGAGCTCGTTAGAAAGGATAATATGTTTTGCACTAATAGAGATTTTATAGGAACGAAAAATATTTTTAAAGAAGGTGCTATTTTATCAACTTATGAATTACAAAATAAAGGATATTTTAAAAATCTAAAAGCAAATGCAAAATATTCTCAAGAAATGGATTTTGGTTTTGAAGAGGGAACTCCTTTAGTGTATGGCACTTTGGTAGGAGGAAGACAGATTCCGGAACTGAATGAGTGGGAAATCGGTGGTCTCCCCAGAAGTGGTACTAACTATGGAGATGTTTTTTTCTTGGTAAACATAGACAAACTAAAAAATCGATTATTTTGTGCTCCCGGGAGTGGAGGGACTGAAAGCAAAGAGTTACAATTTTCAATAGATCACGCTTATTTAATAAAGGCAATAATAAATATGGAGAAGGGGTTAAAGAAAGAATTCTTTTTGGAAGACAGATATTTATCAACGGATGTTGTGGGGCAGATTGATCTCAAAGATGCAGAGAGTATTAATTTCTTTATGGGTGGGAAAAAATCAGAAAACGAAATAGAACAACAAAAAGAGGGAATAGAAGATTTAAAAAAGCAATATCCACAATTCCAAGATAAAATTCGAATTATTGATTAAATTAAGGGTAAAAGTTTATATTAGGGTTACTCGTTTACATTTTGGGCGTATAGCTCAGGCTTGCCCTCCCACCTTTGGGTGATTAGCTCAGGGGTAAGAGCGCGTCGTTCACATCGACGAGGTCGCTGGTTCGATTCCAGCATCACCCACCAGATAGGAAATGTCAATTTTTCCGCACGAGAAAATTCGTTAGGCTCGGCCCGCCAGCGGGCGGGGCTCGCCAAAAAATGAAGCTAAAAAATCATATATGGAAAATATAAATAAGCAACCAAAATTAAGAGCATTATCTAATCATGTTTCCATTAAAATTTTAGGGATAATAACACTTTGTTTAGTTTTAATATCTCCCTTAAAATGCTTGGGAGACATTTTCACTTTTCCTCCTTCCTGGTCCAAACCCGAGCCAACGCCCAAACCCGAGCCAACGCCAATATTTATCCAAATCCTTAAATTCCTTGGGATTCTTTGTATAGACTTCATAGTAAACGCTTTTGTTCTTAGTATTAGTTATCTTATTCTAAAACAAAAAGGGTTAATTAGATCCTGGAAGTTTTTGAAGTATATTTTCTTTGTTACAATCGGGGGAGCTTTAATTGACTTAATTTACGTGGGTGGGGTCTATTTAAGTAGATTTAAGGGACCCCTTTATCCTAATATGGAATTAATGGGTATAGTTTTATTGGGTTCTCTTTTCCTTACCTTTTTGGGTTTAGCATTTTATAATTACTGGCTTTCAAGACGAGTCTTTAATTTAGATAGAAAACAAGCTGTCTTTATCGGATTGATTATGGGTATTTTCACTAGTCCTGTCATTGCTGCTATTATTATAGGAGGAGGAAGTTTATAGAGAAGAATTCGGGGTAAACCCCTAATACTAATCAATATTTCAACTAAACACTTTTTAAATATACTGAACGAAATTTTAGTTTGAATGATTTGTTTTAATAGATTTTTTATTATTTAAAAATTTTTATGCACCGAAAAATATTAGTCTACCTTCCTGCGCGCGCGAAGCGCGCGCAGGAAGAATCAGATTTTCGGCTAAAATAGGTTCGACTATTATCTATTATTGCCCACTAAAAAGTGGAAAAGTGGATAAGTTGGGGATAGGGAATTAGACAAAAGATAAGAGTAAAATTTTCTCTTAAATAAAGGCCAAAAACAATCTCGCTAAAAGCGGGATTGTTTTTGTTTTCTTGACAGGTGGGGGAGCAGGAGTATAAAATGGAAGAAAGTGGAGCAATGTGGATAAGTGTGGGGATAAGTTAATTTTTTGGGGATATGTTTATCGGAGAATATCATTTCACTATAGATAACAAAGGAAGAATTGCCATTCCCGTTAAATTAAGAAAAGAATTGATTAAAGGTGGCGTCTTAACTCGTGGTTTAGATAATTGTCTCTTTCTTTTTACTTCTCAAGATTGGGAGCAAATGGCAGAAAAAATTAAAGGGCTTCCTTTGAGTCAGGCTAATTCTCGGGCCTTTAGCAGATTAATGTTAGCAGGGGCCATGAATGTAGAATTAGATAGTCAGGGTAGAATTTTGATTCCCGAATATTTAAGAAAATATGGGAATTTAACAAAAAAAATTGTTTTAGCCGGTATATATAATCGTTTAGAAATTTGGGATGAGAAAAACTGGGAAGTTTATAAACAAAAAACAGAAAAAGAATCTGGTGACATTGCAGAGAAATTAGGTGATTTAGGAATATAAATTTTGATTTTTGACTTTTAAATTTTGAATTTATTATCATGCACACCCCAGTTCTTTTAAAAGAAGTAATTGAGTATTTGAATCCACAACCAAATGAAAACTTTATTGATGCGACTATTGGCGAAGGTGGTCATGCTAAAGCTATCCTTGAAAAAAATAAACCAG
>Ga0210044_10005460_pt1 | contig 17186 bp, 9 predicted proteins | sample CryGey13umfilter_2_FD_183959 | JGI IMG/M metagenome (GOLD analysis project Ga0210044, IMG submission 183959) | Groundwater microbial communities from aquifer in Utah, USA - Crystal Geyser 4/9/14 3 um filter (SPAdes) (version 2) | ecosystem: Environmental > Aquatic > Deep subsurface > Groundwater... | reverse complement strand
CCTTGCTGGAACGGGTTTCCACCGCTGGCCTACTTTGGCTGGTTGCGGGGGGTATCGCCTACACAGCCGGCGTCGTGTTCTACCTGACCGACGCGCGCTTTAAATACGGCCATTTCATCTGGCATCTTTTCGTTCTGGCCGGAACTACCTGCCATTTCTGCGCCGTTCTGTGGTATTCGGCTTAGGGGTCGTTATCTATTAAAGGCTTGAATTGAAAGCTGGCACAAAACGCATCGGATATTGGCAACAGTGGCAACAGTGGTTCAGGCCGCTCGGCGGCAACCGCTTGCCCGCACATTCAGTGCATGAAGAACCGCCGCTGCGCGCCGAATTGTTCAGCGCCGACCAGATGCAGCGGCACGGAGTCCGGCTGGCCGCCGCGCATCGCATCGCGGCGGGCCGCGCGCCGGAGCAGTTGCTGGCGCGGCTGGATGAAAATGAAGCGGTGCTGGTTGAGACCTGCCGCCAATTGACCATGGTGGTGGCGGCGAAGCACCGCATCACGCCGGCGGCGGAATGGCTGCTGGACAATCTTTATCTGATCGAAGAACAGATCCGCATGGCCCGGCGCCACCTGCCCAAGGGTTACAGCCGCGAGTTGCCGAGTTTGGCCGAGGGCGCATCCAGCGGCTTGCCACGGGTGTATGACATCGCGCTGGAAACCATCGCGCACGGCGACGGCTGCGTCGATCACGACAGCCTCAGCCGCTTCGCCACTGCGTACCAGAGCGTCACGCCGCTGCGTCTGGGTGAGTTGTGGGCGATTCCGATCATGCTGCGTCTGGCGCTGATCGAGAACCTGCGCCGGGTGGCGATACGCATCGCCGCCGGCCGAAGGGAACGCGATCTGGCCGTCGGCTGGGCCGATACGCTGGCGGAAATCGCCCGCCAGGACCCGAAGAACCTGATTCTGGTGATCGCCGACATGGCGCACTCGAAACCGCCGATGTCGCCGCCGTTCGTCTCCGAACTGGCGCGCCGCCTGCAAGGCCAGGGTCCGGCGCTGAGCCTGCCGCTGACCTGGATCGAACAGCAACTGGCCGATGGCGGACTCAACATCGAACAGGTGGTGCGCGCCGGTGCCCAGCAGCAAGCTGCCGATCAGGTCTCGATCAGCAACAGCATCGGCAGCCTGCGTTATCTCGGCGGCATGGATTGGCGTGACTTTGTCGAGGCGCTGAGCGTCGTCGAACACACGCTGCGCGGCGACCCGGCCAGTGCCTATGCCGGCATGGACTTCGCCAGCCGCGACCACTATCGGCACGCGGTGGAAGCCATCGCCAAGATTTGCGGCCTGGATGAGGCGCAAGTGGCCGGCAGCGCCATCGAGCTGGCGCGGGCGAGCGCGGACAAGCCGGGCGCGCAACATCGTAGTGCGCATGTCGGTTACTACCTGATCGACCGGGGGCGGCGCGAACTGGAACAGGCCTGCGGCGCGCGCCTGCCGCTGGCGGCCAAGCTGCGCCGCGCGGCCAGCAAGACGCCGTTGCCGATCTATCTCGGCGCGATGCTGCTGGTGACGCTGCTGCTCGGCGCCGGTTTGCTGGCGCTGGTCTGGCCGGAGGGCCTCGCACCCGGGGTTTTTGTCGCCATCACGCTCCTCAGCCTGCTCGCCAGCGGCCAACTGGCGACCTCGCTGGTGAACTGGCTGGCGACCTTGCTGGCCTCGCCGCATCCGTTGCCGCGCATGGATTTCTCCGCCGGCATTCCGGCGCAATACCGCACCCTGGTGGTGGTGCCGACCATGCTGACCGGCACGCGCAATATCGAAAGCCTGATCGAGGCGCTGGAAGTGCGCTTTCTGGCCAATCGCGACACGCATCTGCATTTCGCGCTGTTGACCGATTTCACCGATGCGGCGGCGGAAACCCTGGCCGAGGATGCGGTCTTGCTGGAACTGGCGCGTGAGCTGATCGAGGCGCTGAACACGCACTATGCGGCGGGTCACAATGACGTCTTTTTCCTGCTGCATCGGCCGCGCCGCTGGAATCCGCATGACAAGATATGGATGGGTTACGAGCGCAAACGCGGCAAGCTGGCGGAGCTGAACGCCTTCCTGCGCGGCGGCGCAAGCAGCGCTTTCTCGCTGACGGTGGGCGATACCGCTGTGCTGGCCGGCGTGAAATACGTCATTACCCTGGATACCGATACCCAGTTGCCGCGCGAGGCCGCGCGGCAGTTCGTCGGCACCCTGGCGCATCCGCTGAATCGGGCGGTATTCGATGCAGTTTTGGGTCGAGTCGTCGCCGGTTACGGCATCCTTCAGCCGCGTGTCAGCGCCAGCCTGCCGGGTTCCGGCCAATCGCGCTATGCCCGCCTGAATGGCGGCGAGCCGGGCATCGACCCGTACACCCGCGCGGTGTCCGATGTGTATCAGGATGCGTTTCAGGAAGGCTCCTTCATCGGCAAGGGCATCTACGATGTCGATGCCTTCGAGCAGGCGCTGCACGGGCGCTTTCCGGAAAACCGCATCCTCAGCCACGACCTGCTGGAAGGCTGCCACGCCCGCGCCGGGTTGTTGAGCGACGTGCAGTTGTACGAGGAATATCCGGCCCGCTATGGCGCCGACGTCAACCGGCGCTATCGCTGGATACGCGGCGATTGGCAGCTTGCCGCCTGGCTGCTGCCGTGGGCGCCCGGCGCTGATGGACGTTTGCGGAAAAACCCGCTGACCTTGCTGTCACGCTGGAAGCTGCTCGACAACCTGCGCCGCAGTCTGATCCCTGGCGTGCTGACGTTGCTGCTGCTGCTCGGTTGGGCGCTGATTGCGTCGCCGCTGGCGTGGACCCTGGCGCTGCTCGGCATTCTGCTGATTCCGCCGCTGCTGGCCTGTCTGGTCGATGTGCTGCACAAACCGATCGATATGCGCCCCGGCCAGCATCTCGCCGCCGCCGCCCATGCCAGCGGACTGCGTCTGCTGCAAACCGGCTTCGCGCTGGCCACCTTGCCGCATGAAGCGGCCTACAGCCTGGATGCGATCCTGCGCACCCTCGGCCGGTTGCTGTTCACCCACAAACGGCTGCTGGAATGGAATCCGTCCGGCGATCAGGAGCGCGCCAGTCGCGGCGATCTGATTGCGTCACTGCGCAGCATGGCGTTTGCGCCGGCATTGGCCATCGCCGCCGCCATTTGGCTGGCGCTGATGAATCCGTCCGCCTTGCCGGTAGCCGGCCCGATGCTGTTGCTCTGGCTGCTCTCGCCCGCCATCGCCTGGTGGATCAGCCTGCCGCTGCCCCGCCGCGAGGTGCGGCTGAGCCAGGAACAGACGCTTTATCTCGGCCGCATTGCGCGCAAGACCTGGGCCTATTTCGAGACCTTCGTCACCGCCGAAGATCATAGTCTGCCGCCCGACAACTATCAGGAATACCGCGCCGCCACGCTGGCGCATCGCACCTCGCCGACCAACATGGGGCTGGCCTTGCTGGCCAATCTGGCGGCGCACGATTTCGGCTATATCCCGGCCGGACAACTGCTGCAACGCAGCGCCGACGCGTTGGCAAGCATGGCCGGCCTGGAACGCCATCGCGGCCACTTCTATAACTGGTATGACACGCAAAGCCTGCAACCGCTGCACCCGACCTACATTTCGTCGGTGGATAGCGGCAATCTGGCCGGCCATCTGCTGACCCTGCGCCCCGGCCTGCTGGACTTGCTGGACCGGCCGATTCTGTCGCTGCGCAGTCTGGATGGCCTGCGCGACACGTTGGGCATCCTGGAAGCGGCGGCGGGCCAGCCGACACCGGCGACGGTGAAGCAGTTCCAGATGGCGTTGGAATCCGCGCAGGCCGTTGCCGAAGTTGACACCCAAGGCGTGCCCCCGCTCACGCTGGTCGCGGCACGGCTTCTGTTCGACCGGCTGGCGCGCTATGCAGCCGCCATCGTTGACGAATTCGCCGCCGAAGTTGTTGGCAATAACGACGCCGAGGTTGCGAACAGGTCGACCAGCCAGACGCTCTGGTGGGCGGCCGCGCTGGCGCGGCAATGCCAGGCGGCGCGCGATGAACTCATCTTTCTCGCGCCCTGGACCGGGCTGCCGGCGGCGCCGGTGGGCCTGGGCGAGTTTCCGGAATTCGACGCCATCCCGACCTTGCGCGCCTTGGCCGGGCTGGAGCTGGCCTGGACGGACCGGCTGGCGAGCCGGCAACACGCCAGCGCCACACCCGCACAGGCCGACTGGCTGGCCGCCTTCAAGCGTGACATCGCGCTGGGCAGCGCCCGCGCGTTGGAACGTATTGCAACCATCGAACAACTTGCTTTACAGGCCGGCGAGATGGCCAACATGGAATATGGTTTTCTCTACGACAAAGCGGCGCGCCAGTTGGCCATCGGTTACAGCGTCGATGAGCGGCGGCGCGACAGCAGCTACTACGATCTACTGGCTTCCGAGGCGCGGCTGGCGGTGTTCGTCGCCATCGCCCAGGGCCAGTTGCCGCAGGAAAGCTGGTTTGCGCTCGGACGCCTGCTGACCCGCGCCGGCGGCGATCCGATTCTGCTGTCGTGGAGCGGCTCGATGTTCGAGTACCTGATGCCGCAACTGGTAATGCCGACCTACGACCACACCCTGCTCGACCAGACCGCGCGCGCGGCGGTGGCGCGGCAGATCGAATACGGCCAGCAGACCGGCCTGCCTTGGGGCATTTCGGAATCCGGCTACAACACCGTCGATGCACAACTCAACTATCTGTACCGCGCCTTTGGCGTACCCGGCCTGGGGCTGAAACGCGGCCTCGGCGAAGATCGGGTGATTGCGCCGTATGCCTCGGTGATGGCGCTGATGGTGGCGCCGGAAGCGGCCTGCCTGAATCTGCAACGGCTGTCCGCCGCCGGAGCGGAAAGCGGCTTCGGTTTCCATGAAGCCATCGACTACACGCCGCTGCGCCAGCGACGCGGCGAAACCCATGCCTTGGTGCGCTCGTACATGGTGCATCACCAGGGCATGAGCTTGCTGGCGCTGGCCACGCTGTTGCTGGATCGGCCGATGCAGAAACGCTTTGCCGCCGATCCGCTGCTGCAGTCGGCGCTGTTGTTGTTGCAGGAACGCATCCCCCGCGCCTCGACCCTGTATGCCCACAGCCCGGAACTGAGCGGCGAGTTGACCGGGGCCACCACCCCGGAATTGCCGATCCGCGTGCTAACCAACCCCGACTCGGCGGTGCCGGAAGTGCAGTTGCTGTCCAATGGTCGCTATCACGTCATGCTCACCCATGCCGGCGGCGGCTACAGCCGCTGGAACGACCTGGCGGTAACGCGCTGGCGGGAAGACACCACGCGCGACCCATGGGGCAATTTCATCTATCTGAAGGACGTCGCCAGCGGCGCCACCTGGTCCACCGCGCACCAGCCCGCCTTGCGCCGCGCCGACCATTACGAGGCGATCTTTTCGGAAGGCCGCGCCGAGTTCCGCCGGCGCGATATTGGCAAAAACGGTGGCAAGAACAAGAACGAAGACTTCGATTTCGACACCCACACCGACATCGTCGTCTCGCCGGAGGACGATATCGAACTGCGCCGGGTGCGCATCACCAACCGCGCCGACGCGCCGCGCAGCATCGAGATCACCAGCTATGCCGAAGTGGTGCTGGCGCCGGCTGCCGCCGATACGCTGCATCCGGCGTTCAGCAATCTGTTCGTACAGACCGAGATCGTCGAACCGCGCCGCGCCCTGCTCTGCACCCGCCGTCCGCGTTCGCGCGAAGAGCGCCCGCCGTGGCTGTTTCATCTGATGTCGGTGCACGATGCCGAGATCGAATCGATGACCTACGAAACGGATCGCGCCCGCTTCATCGGTCGCGGCCGCAGCACCGCGTCGCCGCTGGCCCTGGACCAGGTCGGGGCGTTGTCCGGCAGCCGGGGTTCGGTGCTCGATCCGGTGGTCGCCATCCGTTGCCGCATCACGCTCGCACCCGAGCAATCGGCCAGCATCGATCTGGTGTTCGGCATCGGCGACAGCCGCGAGATGGCGCTGAACCTGGTGGACAAATATCAGGATCGCCGCCTCGCCGACCGCGTCTTCGAACTGGCCTGGACCCACGCCCAGGTGTTGTTGCGCCAGATCAATGCCAACGAGGCCGATGCCCAGCTTTATGGCCGTCTGGCCAACGCGATTCTGTACGCCCAGGCCGGGCTGCGTGCCGACAGCAGCGTGCAGATGAAGAACCGGCGCGGCCAGTCCGGCCTCTGGGGCTATGCCATTTCCGGCGATCTGCCCATCGTGCTGCTGCGGATCGGCGACCTGGCCAATATCGAACTGGTGCGCCAACTCATCCAGGCCCATGCCTACTGGCGGCTGAAGGGGCTGGTGGTGGATCTGGTGATCTGGAACGAGGACCGCGCCGGTTACCGGCAAGCGCTGCAAGACCAGATACTCGGCCTGGTCGCGGTGGGCCTGGAAAGCCAGGTGATCGACCGGCCAGGCGGCATTTTCATCCGCTCGGCGGAACAGATTTCCGAGGAAGACCGCACGCTGTTCCAGACCGTCGCCCGCGTCATCCTGAGCGACAACCGGGGCACGCTGGCGGAACAGCTCGACCGCGCCTTGCCGCCGGTGCTGCGCGTGCCGATGTTGCCATTGAAAACACCACGCCCCGAATCGCCCGCCGCCTTCGACCTGCCGCAGCGCGAGCTGATCCTGGCCAACGGCATTGGCGGCTTCACGCCGGACGGACGCGAATACGTCATCACCACCACGCCGGATCAACTGACCCCGGCGCCCTGGGTGAATGTGCTGGCCAACGCGCAGTTCGGCAGCGTCATTTCGGAAAGCGGCCAGGCTTATACCTGGGGCGAGAACGCCCACGAATTCCGCCTTACCCCGTGGGAAAACGACCCGGTGAGCGACGCCGGCGGCGAAGCGTTCTATCTGCGCGACGAGGAAACCGGCCAGTTCTGGTCGCCGACGCCCTTGCCCCGGCGCGGCGCGACGCCTTACGTCAGCCGCCACGGCTTCGGCTACAGCGTGTTCGAACATACCGAAAGCGGCATCCAGTCCGAGTTATGGGTCTATGTCGCCACCGATGCGGCGGTGAAGTTTGCCGTGCTCAAGTTGCGCAATCTCTCCGGCCGCGCCCGCCGGCTGTCTGCCACCGGCTATGTCGAATGGGTGCTGGGCGACCTGCGGCCGAAGTCGGTCATGCACGTCGCCAGCGAAGTCGATCCCTACAGCGGCGCGCTCTACGCCCGCAACGCCTACAACACCGAGTTCCCCAACCGCGTCGCCTTCTTCGATGTCGATGACCCGCAGCGCACCTTCACCTGCGACCGCGCCGAATTCATCGGCCGCAACGGCAGCCTGGCCAGCCCGGCCGCACTCGGCCGCACGCATCTTTCCGGCAAGCTGGGCAGCGGGCTGGACCCGTGCTGCGCGATTCAGGTCGGCTGTACTCTGGACGACGGACAGGCGCGCGAGATCGTGTTCCGCTTGGGGGTGGGTGGCGTGGAAGGAGGGGAGGACGCCAATCGTCTGGTGCACCGCTTCCGGGGCAACGACGCCGCGCGCCGCGCGCTGGAGCAAGTCTGGCAGTTCTGGAACCACAGCCTGGGCGCGGTGCAGGTGGAAACGCCGGATGAATCGCTCAACGTGCTGACCAACGGCTGGCTGCTGTACCAGACCATCGCCTGCCGCATCTGGGCGCGCAGCGGCTACTACCAGTCCGGCGGCGCCTTCGGCTTCCGCGACCAGTTGCAGGACGCGATGGCGCTGGTGCATAACGAACCCAGCCTGCTGCGCGCGCAACTGCTGCGCTGCGCCAGCCGCCAGTTCCTTGAGGGCGATGTGCAGCACTGGTGGCATCCGCCCGTCGGGCGCGGCGTGCGCACCCACTGTTCCGACGATTACCTGTGGCTGGCGCTGGCCACCAGCCGCTATGTACTGAGCAGCGGCGACACCGGCGTGCTGGACGAAGCGGTGCCATTCCTCGAAGGCCGCCCGCTCAATCTCGACGACGAGTCCTGTTACGACCTGCCCGGCTCAGCCTCCGGCACGGAAAGCCTGTACCAACACTGCGTGCGCGCCATCCGGTTCGGCATGCGCTTCGGCGAACACGGCCTGCCGCTGATCGGCTCCGGCGACTGGAACGACGGCATGAATCGGGTCGGCATCCAGGGCAAAGGCGAGAGCGTTTGGCTGGGTTTCTTCCTGTTCGAAGTGCTGCGCCAGTTCGGCACCCTGGCGCGTCGCCACGACGACCCCGCTTTCGCCGACTTCTGCGCGGCGGAAGGTGTGCGCCTGAGCGAGCATATTGAGCAGAACGCCTGGGACGGCGCCTGGTATCGCCGCGCCTGGTTCGACGACGGCACCCCGCTTGGCTCCGCCGCCAACGCCGAATGCCAGATCGATTCCATCTCGCAAAGCTGGGCGGTGCTGTCCGGCGCCAGTGATCCTGAACGCGCCCGACGCGCCATGCAGGCGGTGGACGAACGTCTGGTACGGCGCGAAGCCGGCCTGGTCCAGTTGCTCGACCCGCCCTTCGACCAGACCGACCTGGACCCGGGCTATATCAAGGGCTACGTCCCCGGCGTGCGGGAAAACGGCGGCCAGTACACCCATGCCGCCATCTGGGCCGCCATGGCCTTCGCCGCCCAGGGCGACAGCCGCCGCGCCTGGGAAATCACCACCCTGATCAACCCGGCCAACCACGCCAAATCGCGAGATGCCATTGCCGTTTACAAAGTGGAACCCTACGTCATGGCCGCCGACGTCTACGCCGTCGCCCCCCACACCGGGCGCGGCGGCTGGTCCTGGTACACCGGCTCGGCCGGCTGGATGTACCGCCTCATCGTCGAATCCCTGCTGGGCTTGCGCCTGGAGGTCGACCGGCTCCACATCGCCCCCTGCCTGCCCGCCCATTGGCCGGGGTACACGGTGCATTACCGCTATCGCGAGACGGTGTATCACATCGCCGTCGAACAGACGCGGGCCGGCGACGATGGAAGGATTGGCGTAACGAGCGTGAAGGTCGACGGAGTGGAACAGAACGACCGGACGATTCACCTGGTGGACGACCATCGGGAACACTCGGTTGCGATGATGATGCATGCGAGATAAAGGTGAAGTTCTGGTCTGGCGAAATGTGCCTGCCCCCCGTCCCAATATGACCTGAGACACCTGCCCCTCTGAAATTAAAGTAGCAGGCAGGTCACACTCATGACGACCAAGACGAAATCCCCCATGCAAGTAGAGCAGGCAGTTGCGCCGGAAGCGGTGTTGTAAGGAGCACGGAGGGCGACTGGTGGAATTGCCTGTCCGAAGAGCGACAGGAAGCGCTAGCCGCCTCCGTGCGTTTGCTCGAAGAGCGAGGGCCGGCCGTTGGGCTTTCCACCCAGCAGTGGAATCAACGGGTCGAAACACAGCCACATGCGGGAACTTCGCACGCAGCACGACGGCAGGCCATTGCGAACTCTGTACGCGTTTGATCCGCAACGATCAGCCATCTTGCTGATCGGCGGGGACAAGACGGGGGACGACCGGTGGTATGACGTGCGTATTCCCATCGCCGACCGACTCAACGACGAACACCTGGAGCAACTTCGAAAGGAAGGGCTGAACGATGGCTAGGAAATTTTCAGAACTGCGCGCGCGCATGTCGCCCGAGGCTCAGGCTCAGGCTCAGGCTCGGGCCGAGGCCCAAGCCATGCTGGCCGAGATGCCGCTCAACGAACTGCGCCAAGCGCGCGGACTGTTGCAAATGATGTTGGCTGACGTCTTGCACGTTCAGCAGCCCTTAATCGCCAAGATGGAGAAGCGCGCGGATATGTACCTGTCCACGCTGCGCAGCCCTATCGAGGCCATGGGCGGTCAATAGGAGGTGATCGCGCGCTTTCCGGATGACACGGTGAAGATCAGCAATTTCTCCGATCTGGAAAGCAACGCCACGCTCTGATTTACCGCGAAGGTCGGAGTAACTTGCTGGTCGTGTGAGTGCCCGGTCCGTGAAACCGTGGTGCGTCCCCCAATATCTCGCGCCGCTATGTGCGTTTGCGAACGGAGTCCGCCGATAGATGCGTATATCCAGGGAGAACCGTGACGACGAAACACCGTGTCACCCCTATCTGGAGATCCATCATGCGCACAACGTCCTTGCATTTCAGAATTCTTGTCGCAACTTTGTTTTCAGCCGGCGTCGTCACCGCGCAAGCGGCGAACGGCCTGTTTTACGACCCATCCAATGCCGCCAGCCCGACCGGGAAAACAATAGGCTACCAGTTGTACCGGACCATCGGCTGCCCCGCCCGGGAGTTGCTCGGCATCCCTTGCCCGGTGCCCATGGCACTTGAAAACATTCCCGCCGCCGGCAATAAAGCGGCGATGGCCGAACCAGTCGCCGCCGCCCTTGTCTCGCCACCGGCGCCTCAGCCCGCAGCCATGGTTGCGGCGGAGCCCGTGCCGGTCATCGTGCCGGTCCCGGCGCGGACCGAGGAGTATTGCGCCGTGCTCGACATCCAGTTCGAGATCGACCAGGACGACATGCAGCGCGAAGTGAAGGAGAAGCTCGCCGTGCTGGCCACCTTCATGAAGAAATACCCCGAAAACTCGGCGGTGATCGAGGGTCATACCGACGATGTGGGAACGAATGAGTACAACATGAAACTGTCCCAGCGCCGGGCGGACAGCGTGGTGGACTATCTGGTGCGCAAACACGGCATCGCCCCTTCGCGGCTGACCGCCGTGGGCTACGGCGAGACGCGCCCGCTGGCCGACAATGCCAGCGAAGAAGGGAAACGGCAGAACCGGCGCATCGACGCCGTCATCGGTTGCATGACGGATATCGCGGGGCTGCGGGTCGTTCCCGCCCGGATCACCATGGCCCTGCTGATCGAGTTCGACCGCAACCAGGCCGACGTCAAGCCGGAATACACCGGCGACCTGCGCAAAGTGGCGGATTTCATGCAGGAGCATCCTTCCGTGACCGCCACGGTGGAAGGGCACACCGGCAATTTGCAGGGGACGTCCGAGTTGGCGATGGAGATCTCCCGGCGCCGCGCCCAGAACGTGGTGAACACCCTGGCCGATAACTTCGGTATCGCGCGTTCACGGCTATCCGCCGAGGGGTTTGGCCAGACCCGGCGTGTCGCTTACAGCACCAGCCTGGAGGGGCAACAGGAAAACCGCCGGGTCAATGTCATCTTCAATTTCGCGAAATAGCGGGGCGAGGCTGGACCCAATGGCAAGACCTGAAGCAGTATCGACCTGAGAGGCTGTGAAAATTTGCCATCGCCCAGAATTTCCGTCATTCCCGCGCAGGCGGGAATGACGGCTTCTTTGAACACGGCGCTTGCCTGGTCTGCCTCACTTTGCAAAAGTAGGGGGCACACAAGCTGGTGCCTTTGGCGCCTGCCCATCGTGAGGCGGTGCAGGTGAATATGGGGTCGGCGCCCGGCATCGACCCGACCTGTTCGGGAGATTGCATGGAAATGCTGCACTGGGCCGACTACGTCAAATTCTTCGTGGCCCTCGTGGTTATCGTCAACCCGATCAGCGCGTTGCCACTGTTCGCCAGCATGACGGCGAACAACAGCGAGGCCGAGAAGAAGCAGATCGCGCGGGCGGCGAGTATTTCCGTGGCCGTGGTTCTCTCCCTGGCGGCGGTGCTCGGCCAGCCCATCCTGGCTTTATTCGGGATCACCATCGCTTCGTTCAAGGTGGGGGGCGCGATCCTGATCATGCTGATGGCGATTTCCATGATGCATGCGGCGCCCACCCGACAAAGACAGACGCCGGAGGAGGCGATGGAGGCTCAGAACAAGGCAAACATCGCCGTCGTGCCGCTCGCCATTCCCCTGCTGGCGGGGCCCGGCGCGATCTCCACCACCATCGTCTACGCCACGGAACGCTTCTCGCTGGGCCATCTGGGCCTGATCGTGTTGTGCTGTCTGCTGGTGGCCGGCGGCGCCTGGTTGATGCTGCGGCTGGCAGCGCCGGTCAGTCACTGGCTTGGAGAGACGGGGGTGAACATTGCCACCCGCTTGATGGGACTGTTGCTGGCCGCCGTCGCGGTCGAGATTTTCACCAGCGGTCTGGTGGTCTTGCTACCCGGACTCGGGTAAACCCGCGTTTGCCGCCACCCCGTCATGCCGGGTTCCGCCTGAAGCCCGGGACATGGAGTCGAACCAATGTCAAAGTCATTGAGAACCCTGTCCTTCGCCATCGGTGCCCTCCTCGGGCTGCTTGCCCTGGGCGCGGCCGCTCTGCTGCTCTTCCTGGACGTCAACGCCCACAAACCTCGGCTTGAAGCGGCCGCCTCGGGCGCTTTGGGACTGGACGTCAGCGTCGGCGGCCGCCTGGGTATCGACTTCTTCCCCGGTCTGCTCGTCACCCTGGACGACGTCCACATCCGCAATCGCGGCGCGGATGTCGCCAGCGCAAAACAGGCCAAGCTCTGGGTCGATTTCCTGCCCCTGCTCCAGAACCAAGTCCGGATCGGGAAGATCGCGCTGGAACAGCCAAGGATCACCATCGAGCGGGACCGGGAAGGGCGCTTCAACTTCGAGAAACCTGAGGTGATCGGAGGCACGTTACCCGCCCTGGACCTGGCTAGAGTGGACCTTTCGGGGGGAACCCTCGTCTATGCGGACAAACAATCCGGGCAAGGATTCGAGGCCGGTGATTGCAGCCTGGTCATGAGTCGCCTGAGCCTCTCGGAGCGGGCGCGGCCGGGCACCTTGAAGGACCTTTCCCTTGCCGCCGAACTTGCGTGCGGGGAGGTCAGGACCAGGTACTACGCCGCCTCCGGCCTGAAGCTCTCGGTTACCGGGCGAAACGGCATCTTCGATCTCAAACCGGTCACGTTGAGCCTGTTTGGTGGGCAAGGTTCCGGGAGCCTCCGGGCGGACTTCGTCGGCGTCGTCCCCCTTTACCAGGTCCGCTATGCCCTTTCCCGCTTCCACATCGAGGAACTCCTCAAAACCCTGCCGCCGCAAAAACTTGCGGCGGGTTCGATGGACCTCTCCGCTGACCTGTCGATGGCGGGAAAGACCGCGCACGAACTGAGACGGACCGCGCGCGGGCATATCACTTTGCGGGGCAAGAACCTCACCCTCGAGGGTCGTGATCTCGATCGGGCGCTGGCCCGGTACGAGTCCAGCCAGAACTTCAATCTGGTTGACGTGGGCGCCTACATCTTTACCGGGCCATTTGGTCTGGTGGTCACCAAGGGATACGACTTTGCGCGCATCTTTCAGGGGTCTGGGGGGCGCAGCGAAATCCGGACGCTCGTCTCCGAATGGAAGGTCGAGAAGGGCGTGGCGCAGGCCGAGGACGTGGCCATGGCGACGAACGAGAACCGGATCGCCCTGCGCGGTGGCCTCGATCTGGCCAACGAGCGGTTCGATGAGGTGACCGTGGCATTGATCGATGCCAAGGGCTGCGCCAAGCTGCGGCAAACCATTCGCGGCACCTTCCAGAAACCGGTGGTAGAGAAGCCGAGCACCCTCAAGTCCCTCACCGGACCGGTGCTCAAGTTGTTCAACAAGGTGAGAGGCGTCTTTCCCGGTGGCGAGTGCGAAGTGTTCTACGCCGGTTCGGTGGCGCCGCCGAAATAAGCCACTGGCACGGAATCAGTGAACGAGCGGGAGGGCGGAGCGTATGGGCGACGGCGACCAGGGGGCAACATCACTCGTGCCGCAGCGCCTCCGGAACGGGTACATGCGTGCCGCGCGGCGGGCGGGGAACTAGCCGAACAGCACGCCGATGCCGGCCGAGAACGCCAGCGACAGCAAGTTGATGAACGGGTCGAACGCGTAGGGCACACCCATCAGGCTGGACAGCCCCCAGGACGCGGCGATGGCGATGACGATACCGGTGCTGTTTCCGCCCACCGTGCCACGAGACGCCGAAGGGAGCTTCCCAGCGTGGGCCGTAATCCGGCGGTGGCGACATCGAACAGTGCAAGGGGCTGCCGTATGCAGCCCGCGCCACCAGATGGCCCAGCAGCGGATCATCAAACCGCGACTACCATTGCCCCAGCGAAGAGGGCTGGCTGGATGGGGCATCGGCGGCACTCGACCAGACGGTCGGTATCGCCAGCAGAGTCGGTTTGTCTCGCTGCGGTGCGACAGACGCGCAACTGCTCAGGATCAGCGCCAGGAAAATCATGAGGATTGGAATCATCATTCTGCGAGCAAGCGTCTCGCCGCAACCAGTGCGTATTGTGTTCAGGAAGGTAGTGCGCATTTGAATCCCGGTGTGCTGGCTGCCTGCCGCAATCCTGAAGGCTGGAATAATCTCGGATTTGCGACTTTACTGGCCTTTACACCTTGCGCCACCAAGGCGATTGATTCTGTTCGCCAAGGCACGAAAGAAAGAACTCGGAGTCCTTCCCGCTATGTGTGCTGGCGTACCGATTTCACGTTCACATATGCCTAGCGTTGGCGCTGCAGGTTCGCCTGAACAACCCATTGAAAGGAACCACCATGAAACGTTTGCTATTTGCGGCAACACTCGCGGCCATCACCGCACCGTCGTTTTCCGCCGATGTCGGGGTATCGCTCAGCATTGGCCAACCTGGCTTCTATGGTCACATCGACATCGGTGACTTTCCGCGGCCGCAAGTGATCTACCAGCAGCCGCGCGTCATCTATCGGGCAGCGATGCACCGCCCGCCCATCTACCTGCACGTACCGCCAGGCCACGCGAAGAACTGGCGCAGACATTGCCACGAGTACAACGCCTGCAACGAGCGGGTCTACTTTGTGCAGAACAACTGGTATCAACACGAATACGTCCCGCGCTACCAGGAACGGCATGGCGACCGCCGCGACCGCCGTGACGAGCGCAGGGATGATCGGCACGATGGTCGTGGCAACGACCGCCACGACAACAACCATCACGACAATAACCGCGGTCATGGCCCTAATCGCTAAGCTCGCGTTGAACAAATCCAGGCGAACTGCCGCGCTGCGCTGGTTTGCTGCGTCCAGCCGGGCTGGATCCACTATTTCGATCAAGGATGAATCATGAAAAAACTATTACTCGTTTTAAGTTTGCTGATGGTGGGTTTGAGTGGCTGTTACGTGGTGCCTAACCGAGGCCATGATGATGGCTATCGGGGAGACCGAGATCATCGTGACGATAAAAATCATGACAGAGGTCGCGATGGAGATCGTCGCGACCGTGATGGGTATCGCTGAGCGTTCAGCGTCTGAATATGCCAAAGCTGCCTTTGTTTGCTTGCGACTTCCCAACACCGGTTGAGGCGTCAGGAGAAATAAGATGGCCTGGCTGACGCGGTTGTTGCTCGTCTGGATTGTCTGCTCCAGTGCTGGGCTGAGCCTGGCTTTCGCGCCGGACACGCAATCCGCCGCTTCACTTCAAGCCCGATACGTGGCCTTGAGTGAAAAACTCCAGCACAACCCGTTTCAGAGAAAGCTGTACCTCGACTCTTCCGAATCTGCCAATGGCTTGAAAGGCGACATCTACGCCTTGGTCGATTACCCGTTTTCCAGCGTCAGTACGGCGCTGAACAACCCAGACAACTGGTGTGACGTGCTGATCCTGCATATCAACACCAAGTATTGCCATGCCACGACCGACAAGACCCGCACTGTCTTGAGGGTCAACATCGGCAAGAAAACTGCGCAGCCTCTCGAAGAAGCCTATCCGATTGAGTTCTCCTATCGAGTCGCCGCATTGACAGCGAATTATCTTGAGGTTCAGCTCAACGCGGAGAAGGGGCCGATGAGCACCCGTCAATATCGCATCCAGTTGCAGGCGGTACCCGTTGTAAACGGCCAGACCTTTCTGCATATGAGCTATTCCTATGCTTATGGATTTTCTGGGCGACTCGCCATGCAGGCTTATCTAGCCACAATTGGCAGCGACAAAGTGGGGTTCACCCTGACCGGCGGGCAATCCAACAGGCAACCCGAATATATTGGTGGCATACGCGGCGTGGTGGAACGAAACACCATGCGCTATTACCTCGCGATTGACGCGTTTCTCGGTGCAATGGCTGCACCGCCTGCCTTGCAACTGCAAAACCGCCTGCAAAGATGGTTTACCGCCACCGAGCAATATTCGCGTCAATTGCATGAAGTAGACCGAACTGCCTACATCGATATGAAGCGGAGTGAATATCTGCGCCAGCAGTAACACGCTATGGAAAACCCGATTTATCGCAGATGCTGCTCAGGTCGCTGGCTGCGGATAACAGATAAAACCAACTTAGACTTGGGCCTGGGTTTGCTATCGTGAATATGTAAAGCGTGAATATTTGTCTAAACAGGAGCTGATCTAATGCGCATTGCCATTCAATCGTCGACTCGGTGGTGAATTCTGTTTTTGACCCTGCTCGGCCTCAGCGCGATGGTGTTATCCGGTTGCTCCAGCACCGCCCAAAAGCATTCAACCTAGCCCGGATATTGCATGAATACTCGCGCGCCCTCGCTGGTCCCTTGTCCGCACTGGAAAGTCTTGCTCAGTCGGGCGTATGAATAACTACACCGCTCCTTCGCAAAATTCCCATTGCAAACAATGGCCTGCGCGATTATGGGCGCAGCCCGGTATCCTTTAGGGCATCACGCGAATTCATGCAATATCCGGGCTAGAAAGCTCAGTTGGACGCGCCCAAGTGTGCGGTTTTCGGGCTGCCTGGCAAGGCGCGCTCAGTGGCCAATGAGCGCGGCGGGGCTGGCCCCGCAAGGATAAGCAGGGACTTGGCCGCCGTCTTTTGGCGGCTTAGTCCTTCGCTTAGGAGTTTCATCAGGAGCAACGCCGCCAGGCAGCCCGAAAACCGTGCAATCGGGTGCGTAGCGGCGCCACCCAATGGGTGAGCGTCCCCGGAGGCGCAAACGCCAGCACCCATGCGGCCTCACGAGGGCCAAGGAGCGGTCAACTGAGCTTTCTAGGTTCAACCACCCAGACCCTGGTCATCAATCTGGATCCTGCGGTTCTGAAAACGTCAGGCATTGCCTTTATTACCCCGTCTTCCGTCACCGGACAGGAGGAAGACAAGCAAGCGCTTGCGTTCACCAAGGCACTGCAGCAGGCGCGTCCGGAATTGCGCGTCGTCTCCTTGCCGGCCACGCTGAGCGCAATCAATCGCGCCGATCTCTCTAGCGAATATCGGCAGATGTTCGAGGATTACCGCTTAACGGGAATTTTCAACCGCGCCACGCTGCAGAAGGTGTCGCAGGTAACCGGCGTCCGTTATCTGGCGCAACTCAAGCTGGGCGGATTCAGGCAGGAATCGAAA